>OIYR01001236.1_pt1 | contig 13218 bp, 7 predicted proteins | sample 1588221 | NCBI WGS metagenome assembly OIYR01 (sample SAMN03283292) | human gut metagenome | biome: human-associated habitat; material: feces | host: Homo sapiens | place: Peru | collected 2012 | reverse complement strand
TTGACATTTATTTTTAAATGGTTTATAATATAAATATATTAAACATTAAGGAGGATTTGCTATGACAAATCGAATAAAAAAATTATTTTTAGTGATTACGGTTATATCCGTAACGAGCATAAGCGCTTTGGCTGGAGTGGTTATACAACCTTCTGGTTTGCCTAAAGCGGCGCAAGATTTTATTAAAAAGTCTTTTCCGAATGACCCTATACTTTATGCGGAACAGAACAGAAAAGATTTTGAAGTGGCATTACAAAGCGGTATAGAGATTGAATTCTTTATAAATGGCGAATGGAAAGAGATAAAATCTCCTTATCAGCCTTTACCCGCAACTTTATTGCCTAATGCCGTTTCAAACGCTCTTAAACAAAAATATCCTCAAGCGAGCATATTGAAAATTGAAAAACAATATAGCAGTTATGAGATAAGTTTGGATAATAGAAGAGAAATCTATATATCCAATAACGGAGAGGTTTTGGGAGAAAAATTAGATTAATTTTTCTATAAGGAGGTTAAAGGGGAGTAAATATTTTTATTCCCCTTTAATTTTAAGCAAAATATTAATAAAAAATAATATATAAAAAATTAAATAAAGTTAAGATAAAAAATTTGGAGGTTAAAAATGATTAAATTATTTAGTTTATTACTAACGATAACAATATTGACAAGCTCAAGTTTATTTGCAAAAGGTTGGATAGTTCCGCCTACTTCTTTACCGCAAAAGGCTTCTACTTATATAAAATCTACTTATCCAGACGCTCAAATTTGGAAAGTGGAAAGAAAGTTTAAAAAGAAAAGAGGCGAGGTTTTCGATGTAGATTTATCAAACGGAGCTTCGTTAAAATTTTTAGCAAACGGAGAGTGTATTGATATAAACGGAAGATATAATACCGTTCCTTTTAGCGCATTGCCTCAAGCCGTTGCGAATACTGTTAAAAATACTTATCCGCAGACTATAATAGTTAAAGTTAAGAAAGAGTTCTACGGTTATAATTTAAACGCCGTAAACGGATATGGCAACTACAAAATAAAATTAAATAATATGATGGAGTTGTTTATAACCGCTGACGGACAATTAATAGGACAAAAATATAAACACTAATAATTTATAAAATAGCCGTTGTTTATTATTAAAATTTAAATATTTATCATAAGAAAATGACGGCTATTATAATTAATTATTATAAAAAATATAAAAAAATATGGAGTTTCATTTTGAAAAATTTTATTGAATTGATAGTAAAAAAGCCCGTTGGGGTTTGTATGGGAATAGTCGCATTGGTTATTTTAGGAGTAATAAGCTTAACGAGATTGCCCGTTGACTTTTTGCCCGATATAGAGCGTCCTTATATAACGGTTAGAACGAGTTATGATAATGCGGGACCAGAAGAGGTTGAAAAATCCGTGACAAGATTGATTGAAAACGCAGTTTCGAGCGTAAATAATGTAAAGTCTGTAACATCTTCTTCAAAAGAGGGAGAATCTAAAGTGACTATAGAATTTAATTGGGGAAGCGATTTGACGAGCGCAACTGCAGATATAAGAGAAGCTCTTGATAGAATAAGAAAAAATCTTCCTGATGACGCAGACAGTCCGACTGTTTATAAATTTTCTACTGATAATATTCCCGTTATGGAAATTTCTTTTTACGGAACTGAAAATTTATCCGCTCTCTATAATTTGGTTGATAATAATGTATTAAATAAAATAGAGCAGGTTGGAGGAGTAGCGATGGCTGATATTAAAGGCGGACTTAAAAGTCAAATAAAAGTCGATATTGATATGAATAGACTTCAAGCTTATGGACTCGATATTAATACGATAGTAAGAACATTAGGAGAAGAAAATCAGAATTTAGCTGGAGGAGAAACTTACGAAGGAGTTTATAAATATATATTAAGAACTACGGGAGAGTTTAAAACTATAGACGATATAGGAACTGTAGTAGTCGCCTTAAAAAATAATAATACGCCAATAAGATTAAGAGAATTAGCCCATATTTACGAAGGCTATGACGATAAAATGGATATAATTAAAGTAAACGGAACGGCTGCAATTTCGATTTCAATAAATAAAGAATCGGGAGCGAATATGGTTGCCGTTTCAAAAGCGGTAAAAAAGCAGCTTGAAAAACTAAATTTGCCCGAAGGCATAAAATATGAAATTCTTTTTAATAATGCTGACACGGTTAATAAATCAATATCGGGAGTTTTGGATACGGCTTGGCAGGGCGGACTTTTTGCCGTAATAATTCTTATGATTTATTTATGGAATTTTAGAACAGTTTCAATAATAGCAATTTCTATTCCTATGTCGATAATAATCACTTTTACAATTATGTATTTTATGGGAGTTACATTAAATATAATCTCTTTAGCGGGATTGGTTTTAGGAATTGGTATGATGGTTGATAATTCTATTGTAGTTTTGGAAAATATATTTTTCTACAGAAATAACGGTTATGGAAAATATTCTTCGGCAATAGAAGGAACTTTTACGGTATCTCTTGCTATTTTAGCGTCAACTTTAACTACAATCGCCGTATTTTTGCCTTTTCTATTCGTTCAAGGACAAACGGGACAAATGTTTAGAGATTTATGTATTACTGTGACGGTTTCTATGATAGCTTCTCTTGGAGTAGCTTTGACTATAGTTCCAATGCTTGGAGCGAGATTAATCACGGGTAAGAAATCAAAAAGATTGGCTAAATTTGAAAACTTTTTTAATAAATATTTTCATTCTAAAGTTAATTTTGTTTATAATAAAATATTGACTTATTCGGTTAATCATAAAAATAGAGTTTTAATACCTACTTTAAGCGTAGTTTTTGCTATTATAATTATAGGTTTAATATTTATAGGAAAAGAAGGTTTTCCCGTTTCTGACGAAGGACAATTTAGAGCGAGCATCACTATGCCCGTTGGAACGAGAAAAGAACAAACTAAATCTTTTGTAGAAAGAATGGGCAAAGATATTGAAGAGGTTATAGGAGAAGATTTGAAGAGAATACAGACTAGAGTTAGATACGGTTCTTCGGCAAATAAAGGAGAGATAAGAGTTCAATTAAGAGATAAATCCGAAGGAAGAAAATTATCTACTTCAAAATATATGGGTTTATCAAGAAAAAAATTATCGGTTTATCCTGCTAAAATAAGCTTAAAATTAATAACTTCAACAAAAATTATTGGAAATTCGTCTTCTGATGGAATAGATATCGATATTGTCGGCGAAGATTTGGACAGAGGAATAGATTTGGCTGAAAAAATTTTAGTTGCTTTGGAAGATGTGGAAGGACTTAAAGATGTTCGTTTAAGAAGAGACGATTCAAATCCCGAGCTTAATATTTCTATTAATAGAGATTTGGCTTCAAAAATGGGACTTAATATGAAAACTGTAGCTAGTTCTATTAAAACGGGTTTCGGCGGAACTACTGCTACAAGAATGACTCCAGACGGTTCTCTTCATACCGATTTGGATGTTCAAGTTCAATTAAATCAGAGAGACAGAATAAATATAGACGATATTAAAAGAATGCTTATCCCCACTTCGTTTGGAATAGTTCCAATATCTTCGATTGCCGATATAAAAAAGACTTTCGGACCTACGGCTATTGACAGAAAAGACGATAGCAGAATAATTACAATAACGGCTTCAGGCGAAGGAAGAGCTATGGATAGAATAATGGCGGATGTTCAATCGGCTATTAATTCAAAAGTCTTTATTCCTTCTGGTTTCAGTATAAATTATTCGGGCGATTACGAGGATATGCAGGACGCTTTCGCTCAACTCTTGCAAGCTATAATTTTAGCTTTGGTTTTAGTTTATGCGGTTATGGCGACTCAATTTGAATCGTATATTGCGCCTTTTGTTATAGCTTTAGCAATTCCTTTTGGTTTTGCTGGTTCAATTTTGTTATTATTAATTACTGGACAAACTTTAAGCGTTTATAGCGGAATTGGAATAATAGTTTTAATCGGCGTTGTAGTTAATAACGGAATTGTCTTAATAGATTATATGAATCAATTAATGCATGAAAAGAAAATAAACGGAGATAAAGCGGCATTAATCGCAGGACCAAGAAGATTGCGTCCTGTTTTAATGACTTCGCTTACTACAATATTAGGACTTTTGCCTATGGCTTTGGCGAGCGGAGAGGGAAACGAAATGTATAAACCTTTATCAATAGCGTTATTAGGCGGACTTACCGTTTCGACAATGTTTACTTTGGTAATAGTTCCTACGGTTTATGCTGCGATAAGAAATAGAATTCCGCTTAAAGATTATGCCGCTAAAGATACGGCAAGCATTGAAAATAAAGCGAGTATTGAAGGCGCTTTAGGAGATATTGGAGAATAATAGATTTTTACTAAAAATATAAATTTTTGTTATTAAATCAGATAGGGAACTTTTTTAAAAGTTATTCGTCTAATAAAATATAGAAAATTATATATTGATATTTTTAATTTGAAGTTTATAATAATCGTTTATTAAATATTGTAAACTATCCTTAAATAATGGAGTTTATTGTGAGATTTTATTTATTTTTATTTTTGCTTTTTAGTTTTATTATATACGCTCAAGATAACAATTATACTAATGAAACTTCTGCAAATACAAATAATATAAAAGTAAGAATAAATTTGGAAGACGCCTTAAAAATAGCTTCCGAGAACGATAAAACGCTTAAACAATCGGAATACGATGTTAGAATAGCTCAAGCTCAAAAGGATGCTTCTTTTTCCGATTTATTTTTGCCTTCTCTTTCGGTTGGCGGAAGCGTTAATTTAGGCGAACAGCAAGAATTGGGTTCTTCGGAACTTTCTTCAAGTTCAACGACTTGGAGCGCAAACGCCACTTTATCGAAAACGCTTTTTACGGGATTTAAAAATTGGAATACGGATAAAGCTAACGATATAAATCTAAAAATGAAGAAAAACTCTTATTATGATAACGCTAAAAGCGTAGATTTAAATACAAAACTTGCATTTTATAACACTTTTATAGCTCAAGAAAATTATAAAGTTTATTTGCAATCTCAATTAAATTATAGCAATAGAATGAATTATAATTATATTCAATATAGAAATGGGCAGGTTTCAGAATACGAATATTTAAATTCAAAAGTTCAATACGAAAATACAAAACCTCAAGTTGTTACTTTAAGCAATCAATATCAAAGTTTAAAATTAACATTTATCCGACAAATAGGACTTACCAATATTGCGGATGAAGTTGAATTAATAGGAAATATTTTGGACGCTACAAATATAATAATTCCCGATATGGAATATGACGATTTGCTTACTATTATAATGAATAATAATGTAGAATTAAACAATATGGAAAATAATTTGCAAATGCTTGAATATAATAAAAAAGTTGCAAGAAGTTATTTGTGGCCCACGCTAACGGGAAACGCGACAGTCGGAGTAAGCAAAGCGGATAAATTAAGAGATTATAAAGGTTATGTGGATAGAAAAGGACAATTTAATTGGGGAGTTGGTTTTTCTCTAAATTATTATCTTGATTCTCTTCTTCCTTTTTCTTCAACGGCAAAGACGGCGGAACAGATAGATTTGAGTATAAAACAGATGGAGTTAAATTATTCGCAGTTAAGAGACACTATAGAGGTTAGCAGCAGAGATTTAATATCAACGGCTCGCTCGCAAGCATTGAATTTAGAATCGCAGGCTGAAAATGCAAGGACGGCGGCTTATGCATTACAAATGGCGGAGAGACAGTATAGAGGCGGAAGTATTTCTATGCTTGAAGTGAATGATGCGGAAGTGACTTATTTGAACGCTCAACTTTCGTATTTGCAAGCTATTTATGAATATTTGTCAAGCGCTCTTCAGGTTCTTAAACTTTTAGGAATTTAGATTTATATAAATGATTTAATATTATTAATTAGGGGATTAAAAATTATGAGTTTAAAAAATAAAATTAATATTTTAGTTTTTTTCGTTTTCTTTACATTGTTATTTATATCTTGTAAGAAAAAAGAAGATTTGCAAAGAAAAGAAAATCCTATAAGCGTTTTGGTTGCAGCTCCGATAAGGCAGAATCTAAACGAATATTTGGATTTGTCGGCTGAAATTAAGGCTATTAAAGAAGTGGAAATATCTTCCGATGTTCCTGGAAAAATAGCAAATATTCTTAAATATGAAGGAAGTTTTGTTAAAAAAGGAGACACTATAGCTTTAATTGACAGATTTGTAATAGGCGCAAATTATGCATACGCTCCCGCAAGAACTCCGATAGCGGGATATGTTACAACTACTTATATGGCTGTTGGCGCTTCAATAGCGGCTTCAACTCCAATTGCAAATGTGGCGGATATTAGCAAATTGGAAGTTGAAATACAAGTTCCCGAAAGGTCGATTACGGGAATAGAATTAGGGCAGTCTGTATTTATAAGAGTGCCTTCTTCTCCAAATAAAGAGATTGAGGCTAAAATAACAAAGAGAGATTATGCGGTTAATCCTTCAACAAGAACTTTAATGGTTAAAGCTTTAATAGACAATAAAGACAGATTACTTTTGCCTGGAATGTTTTCCGATGTTTCTATTTTATTAAATTCTGCAAATAATGTATTCGTTATACCAAATAGCGCGGTATTTAGCGATGATTTGGGAAAAAATTATATATATGTAGTAAAAGAAGACAGCGTAGTTCCTAAAGACGGAAATATTACGGAAAGCGAAAATACTAACTCTAAATATAGAGCTTATACGAGAGAGGTAAATATATTATTTGTTTCAAAGGATAAAGTGGCTTTAAGCGGCGGACTTGAAGATGGCGAGGAAGTCGTTATGTTTGGTAGAGAATTCTTAAAAGACGGTTCTTTGGTTAATAGAATAGAAAACGACCCTACGATTATGGAATATATAACTCCTTCAGATTCTATAGAAACAAATACTATAATAACGAATGCCTCAACAAATAATAATGCGCAAGTTTCAGCAAATACGAATAATAGAGTTAATAACGATAGAACTATAAAACAAAAAAATAGTTCTACAAATCAAAATAATACTCAAAAAACAAAAAAAGAAAATGTTATTCAAACTCCGCTTATTAATAATACGAATAATTTAAGCACTAATAATATTAATAATTCTAATTCATTAAAATCGGATATAATAGAAGGAACAAATACAAATAATAATAGTAATAACGAAGAGATTAACGAGGTTTATTCCGTAGGCGGTTAATTAGTTATAAAATAATAATATAAAAAAAGGAGAATATCAATGAGAAGTTTTATCGAATTAGTAGTAAAAAAACCCGTAGCGGTTTGCATGGGTATTGTCGCTATAGTAATTTTGGGAATAGTGAGTTTATCGAGATTGCCCGTAGACTTTTTGCCAAATATGGAACTTCCTTTTATAAGCGTGAGGACGACTTATGATAATGCGGGACCAGAAGAGGTTGAAAAATCTGTAACGAGATTAATTGAAAGCGCCGTTTCGGGAATTAATAATGTTAAAACAATAACATCTTCCTCAAGAGAGGGAATATCGAGCGTTTTTATAGAATTTAATTGGGGAAGCGATTTATCGAGCGCAACCGCCGATATAAGAGAAGCTTTAGACAGAATAAGAAGTTCTTTGCCAGACGATGCGGAGAGTCCAGCGGTTTTTAAATTCTCTACCGATAATATTCCCGTTATGGCTATAGCTTTTTATGGCACTGAAAATTTATCGGCATTATACGATTTGGTTGACAATCAAATATTAAATAGAATAAAGCAAGTTGGCGGAGTCGCTATGGCTGAAATTCGTGGCGGACTTAAAACTCAAATCAAAGTTGATGTTGATATGAATAGGCTTCAAGCTTACGGACTCGATATTAATACGATTGTATCAACATTAGCTAGAGAAAATCAAAATTTGGCAGGAGGCGAAACTTACGAAGGAGTTTATAAATATACTTTAAGAACTACGGGAGAGTTTAAAACGGTAAGCGATATTGGAACGGTTGTAGTCGCTTTAAAAGAAAATAATACTCCGATAAGATTAAGAGATATAGCGAATATTTACGAAGGCTATGACGAGAATATGGATATAGTTAAAGTAAACGGAGCGCCTGCGGTTAATATTTCTATAAATAAAGAATCGGGAGCGAATACGGTTGGAGTTTCTGACTCTATTAAAAAACAGCTTAACAATTTGAATTTGCCCGAAGGAATTAAATACGAAATTCTTTTTAATACGGCTGATACGGTTAATAATTCTATAGCGGGAGTATTGGACGCCGCTTGGCAGGGCGGACTTTTTGCCGTAATAATTCTTATGATTTATTTATGGAAATTTAGAACAGTCGCCATAATTGCTATATCTATTCCTATGTCTATAATAGTGACTTTTACTTTAATGTATTTTATGGATATAACTTTAAATATAGTTTCGCTTTCGGGACTCGTTTTGGGAATAGGAATGATGGTAGACAATTCTATAGTCGTTTTGGAGAATATATTTTTCTATAGAAATAGCGGATACGGAAAATATTCTTCTGCAATAGACGGCACTTATACGGTAGCGCTTGCAATATCCGCATCAACTTTAACTACAATAGCGGTATTTTTGCCTTTCTTATTCGTTGAAGGAATGACGGGACAGATGTTTAGAGATTTATGTATTACGGTTACTGTTTCTTTACTTGCTTCTTTGGCGGTTGCTTTAACTATAGTGCCAATGCTTGGAGCAAGATTAATAACTAGTAAAAAATCTAAAAGATTAGCACCGTTTGAAGATTTTTTTAATAAGCATTTTCATTCAAAAGTTAATAATATTTATGATAAAATATTGACTTATTCGGTAAAACATAAAAATAGAGTTTTAATTCCAATTATAAGCATAATTATGGCTATAATAGTTATAGGACTTATATTTATAGGAAAAGAAGGTTTTCCTGAAGCCGATGAAGGACAATTTCAAGCAAATGTTACAATGCCTGTTGGAACGAGAATAGAACAAACAGGCTCTTTTATAGATAGGATGGAAAAAGATATAAGAGATGTAGTAGGAGACGATATAAATAGAATACAGACGAGAGTTAGATACGGTTCTTCGGCTAATAGAGGAGAGTTGAGAGTTAAATTAATAGATAAGGATAAAGGCAGAAAAATTGAAACTAAAGAATATGTCGAGCTTGTTAGAAATAAATTGATAAGCTATCCCGCTAAAATTAATGTCGATACAGTAAATAATACTATGGGCGGACGCGGAGGCGACTCTGGAGGAATAGATATTGAAATAATAGGAGAAGATTTAGACAGAGCGGTAGATTTGGGAAATAATATTATAGCGGCTTTGGAAGATGTTAAAGGATTAAGAGATATTCGTTTGAAAAGAGACGATTCAAGTCCCGAGCTTAATATTTCTATAAATAGAGATTTAGCTTCAAAAATGGGATTAAATATAAGCACGGTTGCAAACTCAATAAAGACGAGTTTCGGAGGCACTAAAGCTACAAGAATGACGCCAGAAGGTTCGGCAAATACCGATATCGATGTTCAAGTTCAATTAAACGAAAGAGACAGAATAAATGTAGACGATGTTAAAAGAATGCTTATTCCTACTTCGGCTGGAATGGTTCCCGTTTCTTCAATAGCGAGCATAGATAAAACTTTTGGACCTACGGTAATTGACAGAAAAGACGATAGCAGAATAACTACCGTAACGGCTTCGGGTTATGGGCGTCCTATGAATCAAATTATGGAAGATGTTCAATCGGCTATCAATTCAAAAGTCTTTATGCCTTCTGGTTTCAGTATAAATTATTCTGGAGATTACGAGGATATGCAGGAAGCTTTCGGACAACTTTTACAAGCTGTAATTTTGGCTTTAGTTTTGGTTTATGCGGTTATGGCGACTCAATTTGAATCTTATATCGCGCCTTTCGTTATAGCTTTAGCGATTCCTTTCGGTTTTTCTGGCTCTCTTATTTTACTTCTTATAGGAGGCGAAACATTGAGCGTTTATAGCGGAATTGGAATTATAGTTTTAATCGGAGTTGTAGTTAATAACGGAATAGTTTTAATCGACTATATGAATCAATTAATGCAAGAGAAAAAGATAAACGGAGATGAAGCCGCTATGATTGCAGGACCAAGAAGATTGCGTCCCGTTTTAATGACTTCTTTAACCACTATATTGGGACTTTTGCCTATGGCTTTAAGTAGCGGAAGCGGAAACGAAATGTATAGACCTTTGGCTTTGGCTTTATTAGGCGGACTTACAATTTCTACAATGTTTACTTTGGTTATAGTTCCTACAGTTTATGCGGCTATAAGAAATAGAATTCCGTTAAAAGATTACGCGGCTAAAGATATTGAAAGTATTGAAAAGAATGAAAATATTGATGACGCTTTGGGAACGGCGGATAAATAATTAGTTAATAAATTTAATAAAATAAAGTCGTAAACTATTATTAATTTTAATATAGATTACGACTTTTATTAATTTAAATATTATTTACTAGGCTTGAAAAAATTTAATCTCAAAGCGTTAGCGACTACGCAAACCGAACTTAAACTCATAGCAAGTGCGGCGAATATAGGATTTAATAATAAATCTTTTCCCATTATCGCTATTAAAAAATTGCCGATTGATGAATTAATCAAACTCTCTCTAAATATATGCAATAATCCCGCGGCAACGGGTATTCCTAAAACATTATAACAAAAAGCCCAAAAAAGATTCTGTTTAATATCTCGCATAACCGCTTTGCTTAATTCTATAGCCTCAACTACATCTTTAGTTTTAGATTTAACCAATACTATATCGGCGCTTTCAATAGCGATATCAGTTCCGCTTCCTATAGCTATTCCAACATCCGCTTGAGTTAAAGCGGGAGCGTCATTTATTCCATCTCCAACCATAGCTACAATATAATTTTTTTCTTGAAGCTTTTTCACTTCTCTTGATTTTTCTTCGGGTAAAACTTCAGAAAGAGCGATATCGATTCCCGTTTCATTTGCAATTGCGTTTGCCGTATTTTTATTGTCTCCCGTTATCATAATCGTTTTTATATTTAATTTATGAAGTCTGTTTATAGTTTCAATACTGTCTTTTTTTAATTTATCGGCGCATGCTATTATTCCTAAAAGTTTTCCGTCTTCTGCTATATACATTGGAGTTTTTCCTTCTTTTGAAAGTTTTTCCGCTTCGTCAAAAAATAATTCTACCAATATATTTTCTTTTTCCATTAATTTTTTATTTCCGATTAAAATTCTTTTTCCGTCTATAATAGCGTCTATTCCAAAACCCGATAAAGCTTTAAAATTTTCTACTTGCAAAAGTTTAATATTTTTTTCTTTCGCTTCTCTAACTATTGCCTCTCCCAAAGGATGCTCGCTTCCGTTTTCAGCACTTGCCGTAAGTAATAATAATATTTCTTTATCGTTTGAAATAATGTCGGTTAGATAGGGTTTACCTTCCGTTAATGTTCCCGTTTTATCGAACATAACGGCATTTATTTTTTGCGATAATTCTAAAGCCTCTGCATTCTTAAATAAAATTCCAAGTTCCGCTCCTTTTCCCGTTCCAACCATTATTGCCGTAGGAGTGGCTAATCCCAAAGCGCATGGACAAGCAATAACCAAAACCGATACGAATACCGTTAAAGAAAAAACAAAATTATGAGTAGCTATAAACCAAGCTATTGCCGAAATTAAAGCAATCGTTATAACGGCAGGCACGAAATATGACGAAACTACATCGGCAATATGCGAAATCGGCGCTTTTGAACCTTGCGCATCTTCTACTAATTTTATTATTTGAGCCAAAGCCGTATCTTCTCCAACTTTTGTAGCTTTGAGCTTAAAAGTTCCAGTTTTATTTATCGAAGCGCCGACTACTTTATCGCCAATATTTTTTTCAATCGGAATGCTCTCTCCCGTAAGCATAGATTCATCAACAGAACTATAGCCTTCAATTATCTCTCCGTCAACGGGAATTTTCTCTCCAGGGCGAACAATCAAAATATTTCCGACTTTTAAATCTTCAATTTTTATTTCTTTCTCTTCTCCGTTTTCAATTATTCTTGCCATTTTAGGTTGAAGTCCCATAAGTTTTTTTATAGCTTCTCCCGTTTTTCCTTTGCTTCTTGCCTCTAAATATTTTCCAAATTGAACGAGAGTAATTATAACCGCCGCTGATTCATAATATAAATTATCTCCATGCGGATTAAGCCCTATAAAAGACAAAATACTTGAATAAACGCTATAAACGAAAGACGCCGTAGTTCCTATTGCAACGAGAGAATCCATATTCGGCGAGCCTCTGAATAAAGCGGGAAATCCTAAAGTATAAAATTTATAACCCGAAACCATAACGGGAATGCATAATATAATCGCTACTATTGAAAATATTTGCGGATTTAAATGATGCGATAAAATTTCTAAAAGCGGAAGTTTTATAAATTTTATCATTGGAGACATTGAAATATAAAATAAAGGAATTGAAAATATTGCAGAAATAATTAATCTTATTTTTTGCTCTTTAATTTCTTTAGCTTTTTTTTCTGAAATATCTTCTTCTTTGCCGATAACCTGATAACCTGATTTTACTATAATATTTACAATATCTTTATATTTTAATTTTTTATCGTCAAATACCAAAACGGCTTTTTCTGTCGCTATATTTACATTTGCCTCTTTTACTCCTTCCGTTTTTTTTAAAGCTCTTTCAACCGCTCTCGAACATGCGGCGCAATGCATTCCGCCTATTCTTAATGTCATTTTCATTTTGTATCTCCAAAAATAATTTTTTATAATTGTTAAACTTATCTAACAATTATAACATAAAAATATTTTTTGACTATATATAAAATATTTAGCTTTGTATAAATTTTAAAAATTTATTTTATTTAATAAACGAATTTTATTAAAAATTGATTACTTCGGTTAAAGCCCTCGCAATAACTAATCGATAAAAAAGAAGCTCGCCCATTTTAGACAAGCTCCTTCAATATAAAAGAAAAAAATTTTTCTAACCAGCAATTTTAAAAGCCATGACGAATATAACATTTCGCCATGACTATAATAGATTTTAATTTTTTACTATCTTTAAAAATCTCTCTTTCAAAAGCAGAATTCTAAAAATACCAAGTTATACCAGTAGACGCATTTAATATAAGCGAAGTCGTTCCCGAAGTATTGGCAAGCTCGCCCGCAACAGTAGCGCCTCCAGTTTGAATTTCGGTATACCATTC
>OIYR01001234.1_pt1 | contig 13245 bp, 11 predicted proteins | sample 1588221 | NCBI WGS metagenome assembly OIYR01 (sample SAMN03283292) | human gut metagenome | biome: human-associated habitat; material: feces | host: Homo sapiens | place: Peru | collected 2012 | reverse complement strand
TTAGAAAATATTTAAAAGGAGATATAACAAAAGACGGAAAGGTAGACATGGAAGATGTATATACAGCAGTGAAAAGATTAGCAAGAGGAACATTATCAGATGAAGATAAATTAATAGTAGAGGTAACAGATAATGGAATAGTAGATATGGAAGATATATATAAAATGTTAAAATATGTAGCTGGAAAAATAAATTCATTATAATATACATATAGAAGTATTTTTGTAATTTATGTGGTTAAAAATTGTCAATTTTTTTCTATGTGTGAATTAAATCAGTTCTATTTTTTACTATAAAACACTAATATCTTTTGTAATTGGAGTGAAGAAAAAGTATGAAAAAAATAAAATTATTTTATATAATTGCATTTAGTTTAGTAATTTTACTGGGTGTAAATACAAGTGTGTTTGCATCAAGTAGCTTAATAAATAAAGAGTATAAATCAATTAATGTGTATGAAAAATTTGATATAAAAAAATTACAAAATGATTCAAGCAAAAAATATAATTATAAATCGTCTGATACTACTGTGGTAAGTATAAATGCAGATGGAATTATAACGGGAGAAAAAATGGGTGATTCTGTTATAACTGTATCAGATGATAAAGGTAATTCATCTGAACTTAATGTTAGAGTTGGCTATTATAAAGGTATAGATGTTTCAACATTTAATGGTGATGTAGATTACAATGGTATAAAAGCACAAGGAATTGACTTTGTTATGATAAGGTCTTCATATGGTTGGTATGATCAATATGATGCGGCAGCTGGAAAGGCATATAATTTTCAGTATGACGCTAAATTATATAATAACGTGAGAGGAGCTGTTGAAAATAATGTTCCCTTTGGCATTTATCATTATTCTTATGCAAGAAATACAAGTGAGGCTGTAATGGAAGCAGAATATACAATTAATGCACTAAAAAGTACAGGTGCATATGCAAAAAGTATGTCTCTTCCAATTGCGTATGATGTAGAAGATAGTAAATACCAGGGTTCAATAGATAAGGAAACTTTAACAGATATTGTAATTGCATACTGTAAAAAAATAAGAGAAGCGGGATATCAACCAATGATATATGCAAATAAGAATTGGTTTGTAAATCATCTAAATATAAACAGGTTAAACTCGTTAGGATATGATTTTTGGTATGCTTTGTGGCCTGGTGGTAATATTGACTTTTCTAATAAAATACAAATAGCCAATTCTGGAATATATCCATTAATTTGGCAATACACAAGTAGTGGTAGTGTAAATGGTGCAAACACAAATTCTGGAAGAGTAGATTTAAACGTGATGTACATGAAAGAACAAGTTAAATTAACATTTGTTAGCGATGGACAAGTTGTAGAGGAAAGAGGAATTGATAAAAATACATCTACGAACTTTCCAGAAGTTTCAAAAAAAGGATATTCTTTTCTAAAGTGGGTAGATGATAATGGTAATATACAAACCGAACAAACAAAATTTAATTCAAATACAACAATTACAGCTGTTTATGAATTTAATGACTACATAAGGGGAGATATAACAAGAGATGGAAAAGTAGATATGGAAGATGTATATACAGCAGTGAAAAGATTAGCAAGAGGAACACTATCAGATGAGGATAAACTAATAATAGAGGTAACAAATGATGGAAGAGTAGATATGGAAGATATCTATAAAATGTTGAAATACATAGCTGGAAAAATTACAGTTTTATGACAAAATACATAATACTGTAATCAAAATATAACATAAAAAATGTAGATTTAAGTTGTTTTTTTGAACTTTATAGTGTATAATTTATTTGAAAAGATTTGTAAGTTCATATTATTTATTAGAACCCAATCTTTATATGGAACATCTTTTACAGTTTTATTCTAGAGCTATTTATATTTTTTGTGATGGAATATAAATAGATAAAAAACATCACATTTATGAAAGGAAGAGGAAAGATATGAAACAAAAATTTAAAAAAATGTTTGCTTTAGTAACAACATTTGCTATGACATTATCATTAATTGCACCAAATTTTGCTAAAGCTGCAGAACCAGAAGATAATAATATTACTGACGCCTCTCCTGTAATATCTGTTACAACTGATAAAACAGAATTACATAGAGGAGATGAAGTTACAGCAACTGTATCAGTAAATACAAAACAGGTTGCAAACTTAGTAGCATTACAAATATACTTAGCATATGATAACAATGTATTTGAACCAATTGATAGTGAGCCACAAGTTAAACTAGATGCAAGAAAAAAGACATTGATTGAATATGCTTACCGTGAGGATGCTCCTATTGCATACTATGGATTAGCAGTTATGGAGGGTGGAGAGAACTTTAGCTGGAATGGTGAGATGTTATCTGCTAAGTTTAAAGTAAAAGAAGATGCAAAAGTAGGTGAAACATCATTCTATTTTGCTAATGGTGATGAAACTAAAGGTCAAAAAGACTTTTTAACAAGTTTGTATGAAGATGCTGAAAATTCCTCACAAGGAAAAGATCCAAATGCTAGCAGTGAAACTAAAAAAGTTCCAACAAAATGTGTTGATACAAAAGTAAATGTAACAGCACCTTTAAAATCAATTAGCTTTAATAAAGCAGCAGAAACTTCAAAAATAAACTTAGGATCATCTGAGACTTTAGTTGTTGTATATGATCCTGAAGATACAACAGATGATAAAACAGTAACTTGGAATTCAGATAATCCAGATGCTGTAACTGTTGATAATGGAGTTGTAAAGGCTGTAGGTGAAGGTGAAGCTACAGTAACAGCGACTGTAGGTAACAAAGTGGCGTCTATTAAATATTCAGTTAGAATACCACTTGAAAGCATCACAATAAATGGAGATGATACAATGTCTAAAGGTGATGAAAAACCTTTAACTGTAACATATAATCCTGATAATACAACAGATGATAAAACTGTAACTTGGGAATCTTCAGACCCAGCATGTATTTCTATTGATCAAAATGGAAAAATGACAGCTAAAAGAGGAGGTACTGCTACAATAACGGCTACTGTTGGAGAAATACAAGCTACTAAAGATGTATCAGTTATTGTACACATTGATAGTGTATCTCTAAGTGGTGATGATACAATTCTTAAAAATGAATCTAAAAGATTAACTGCTGTAATTGAACCAGAAGATGCTACTGATGATAGGACTGTTACATGGAGTAGTTCAAATGAGGATGTTCTTTTTGTTGATCAAAATGGTCAAATGAGAGGTAAAAAGGAAGGAACAGCTACAATAAAAGCTGTTGTAGCCGGAAAAGAAGCTACAAAAGATGTTACTGTTCAAGAAATTCATATTAACTCAATCTCAATTGATGGTGAAGATCAATTTGAAATGATAAAAAATCAAACTAAAAATCTTAAAGTTAATTTTGATCCAGAAAATACTACTGACGATAAGAATGTAACATGGACTTCTACAAATGAAGATGTTGCAACAGTAGATGAAAATGGAAATGTAAAAGCTTTAAAAGAAGGAAATGCTGCAATAATTGCAAGTGTTGGTAACTTTACAGATACAGTTAATGTAGAAGTAAAAGAAATTCATATAGATTCTGTAGTAATAAATGAATTGGATGATACATTTACAAGAGGAGATGAATTTAAATTCTCAGCAACATATTTGCCAGAGAATGCAACAGATGATAATAAAACTGTAGTTTGGAAATCATCAGATCCAAATGTTGGAACAATAGATGAAAATGGTAACTTCATTGCTTTATCTGAAGGTACGACAACTATAACTGCATCAATTGGAAATCATGCTGGTGTTTTAAGAGTGAATGTAAAAGAAAATCATATGACTGGGTTTAAATTACTTCAAAATGAAGGTGAAGTTTTAAATATTGGTGGAACTTCTGAATTAGTTGCACAAATAAATCCAGAGGATTGCACAGATATGTATCAAATAGCTTGGAGTTCATCTGATGAATCAATAGCTACAGTTGATGAATATGGAAATGTTAAAGCTTTAAAAGCAGGAAAAGTTGTAATAAATGCTACAGTTACAACAGAATATAACGAAAAATTTGATGATTCAATTGAAATAAATATACCTGCTAAAGAAGTAATATCAAATAAAGATAATGGAGCAACTAATGCAAGTGAAACTACATCTCCAAAAACTGGTGATACAACTGTTGTTTTAGCAACTGTATTAATGTTAGGTGCAACAATTACTTTAGTTGCCACTAAAAAAAGAATTGCTAAAGAAAAATAATAAATATATGAATTAAAAATTAGAGGCTTAAAAAGTCAAATTAAAAATAATAGTTGAGTTCAATTTTGAACTTGACTATTATTTTTTTCAAAAATTTATTAATAATAAACTAAATTTATTATAATTTTTACAATTTCTAGTGGCAATTGTAATTGTTTTGGTGTATAATGTTTTTCAGCTTTTTTTCTTTTGGATTTTTTTTACAGATCCTAATTCTGTTTATTATTTTAAATATAATATATATCTTTATCTATAAAATTTCTAATTTCTCTAGATTTATTTTAGTTATTAATGTATAATAATGTCATACATAGTTTGGAGGTTAAGCATGAATATAGGGATAGATATTGATAATACACTTACTGATATAGAAAAAGAATTATTTGAGGCTGCAAATAAATATACTAAGAGTATAAATCCAAGTTTTGAATATATGAAAACTGTAAAATATGATGGATTTACAAATATAGCTGATTTCTATATAGATATATTTGGTTGGAAAGAGAAACAAGTAGAAAATTTTTTTAGAAATGAAAGAATTAAAGTTGTTGACAGTGCTGTTCCAAGAAAAGGGGTAGTAAAGGTTTTAAAAGAGTTAAAATCCAAAGGACATAAAATATATATTGTAACTGCAAGAACAGATAAATATGATGATATGCCATATGAAAGAGCAAAAAAATGGCTTGATAAAAATGAAATTGTATATGATAAGCTTATTATAGGGGCAACTGATAAAGTAAAAGTATGTCAAGAGTATAATATTAAAATTTTTATAGATGATCAATTAAACAATTGTCTTAAAATTGCAGAAAATGGCATAAAGGTAATTAGAATTACAAATATAAAAAAAGAATATGCAAATATTTTGAATATGTGGAATTTTAATCAAGTATTAGAATATATAAAAAAGTTAAAGTAGGTGAATATAAAAGTGAGAAAAGGTATAAGTTTGTCAACTTTGGTTATTGCTATAACTGTCATGTTAATTTTGGTTTCTTCTGTATCTGTTATTGGGAGTTCGTCTATAAATTCAGCTAATTTTGAGGAATATAAATCTCAAATTGAAAGAGTTTCAGATGAAGTTAATATTTATTCAAATGAAAATGGAAGCTTGCCAGTTACAAATCAAAGTATAGCTATAAACTCATTGGGAAATGATTTTTTAGAACAAGTTAAGGAAAATGGAGATTTGACAAATAAATTTTACGTTATAGATATATCAAAGTTAGATGATTATAATATAAAAAAAGGAAAGGGAACAGCAGAAAACAAGGATGTTTTTTTAGTTTGTGATAATACAAATAACGTATATTATTTAAAAGGGTTTAAATATAGAGGAAAAATATATTTTAGTTTTTAGAAGATATATCAATGTCAACATTGTGTAACTGATCATGTAAAATTAATAAGACTTTGATTAGTAAGAGTTTATCTGTTAGCTAGCTATAGTTAATATTAAATTAAAAATTACGGTTTGAGTCACTTAAAACAATCTACAATGTTGATATAAAATATAAATAGAAAGGGATTAGTCAATAAGAAATTAATTAATATTTCTATAAGATTAATTATACGTGAAAAGATGGATAAACATTTAAAAGAAATAAAAGTTGGGAGTATCATATTAAAAAATAATGTTTTTTTGGCACCAATGGCTGGAGTTACAGATATAGCTTTTAGAAAAATTGTAAGAGATGTATCATTACCTGCACTTACTTTTACTGAAATGGCCAGTAGTAAAGCAATGGAGTTTGGAAGTAATAAAACAGAAAAATTACTTAAAATACCGGAATATGAAAGACCATCTGCAGTGCAGATATTTGGAAGTAATAAAACAGTTATATCTGATACTATAAAAAAATTAAATGAAGATGAAAGCATTGATATCATTGATATAAATATGGGTTGTCCTGCTCCTAAGCTTGTAAAAAATGGAGATGGGGCAGGGCTTCTTTTAGATTTAAAAAACGTAGAAAGTATTGTAAAAGAAGCTGTAAAAGTATCAACTAAACCAATAACGGTAAAAACAAGAAAAGGATTTAATGAAGAAAGAATAACGGCGGTGGATGTTGCAAAAATATGTAATGATAATGGAGTAGCTTTCGTAACTATTCATGGAAGAACAAGAGAACAGTATTACGCAGGACAAGCTGATTTAGATATAATACGAAAAGTTAAAGAAAGTGTTAAAATACCAGTTATTGGAAATGGAGATATAATAAATTGTGAGACAGCAAAAAGAATGTTTGAATATACTGGTTGTGATGGAATAATGGTTGCAAGAGGTGCACAGGGAAATCCTTGGGTATTTAAAAGTATTTTAGAAGAAAATGATTATATACCTTCTCTTGAAGAATTATTTAATGTAATATATAAGCATATAGAATATCAACTAGAAATTGATGATAAAAAACAAGCTAACTTAAAATTAAGAAAACACATTGCATGGTATTTAAAAGGATTAAATGGTAGTAGTAAAATACGAGATGAAGTGAATAAATCTGAAGATATTGAAACCACTAAAAAAATATTAAAAAATTATTATAATAAGTTAAAAGAAAATTAAAAATATATTATATGGGATTTTTGAAATATATTATAAGAATATTTAATTAGATAATTGAATAAAAATATAACCTCCCCTTCAATTTAAATTTTTATCTTCAAGCAATTCTCTTATAGTTTCTCTATTTAAGTGCTTGTTTGTTCCGGGAATGATAGTTGTTTCATCTTCACCATATCTGTCTATGTATTCAACCATAAGTTTAAATACCGTCTTGGTTGGTTTTAAAACATAAAAAAATTTTTGGAACAGAATTCACAATATCTAGCATTCGTTGTTTTACATCAGCCATATTTATCAACTACTTTCTTATATTTCTAACAATAGTATATTACAAATTTAGAAAGAATAATATAGCTTTTTAATATTTAATAAATAATACTTGTTGTGGTGAACTAATTTTTAAGTAAGCATGATTGTACATGAATTATTAGGTTATAGTATTAGGCCACTAAAGTAAAAAGAAAACCAGTTTAGAAGAATTATCTAAACTGGTTTTAGATGATTATTTAATTATTTAAATAATCAGAAAAAATTCATACATTTCTTTAATAGCTTTCTTGTTATTGTTATTGAATAATAATATTTTGAATTGATATTATAATCTTGATAACGCTTTTTTAGTTGTAATAGTTCCTTTTAGATATGCTTTTATTCTCCTGTAAATAATTGTCAATAATTATCGCAAGATAGAAAGCGTATTTAGCAAAACAAGAATTTTCTTCTCTTAAAAGAATAATGTAAAATTTTAGTTTTTCATCATCACTCTTAAAAAGTAAATTAATGTTATGATTAATATCTTATTTGATTTTAATCCATGAATCCAGTATATCTGTAATTTTGTCACCACTGTTTATAGTATAGTCCTTATCATCAATTATTGCTGTAAAAGATTCAATATTACTTTTATCTTCAGACAATATCCTTATTGCATGAAGAATTATTTCAGGAAAACTCATTTCAAAATTAGGAAAATGAGCATAGATAGATGTTTCTTTCATAAGTAAATCTCCTTAAAAAATTTTTTGAAAAAATTAATCAAATTAGTTATTTGATTTATATATTTTTTTATAACTAGTATATTACCACATATTGTGGCAAAAGTTAAATTACATAAATATATTGATAGATTAAAAAATTTCTTGTAAGAATACGTTATACATGATATAATATATGCATGATTGATAAACAAATAAAAAGTAAAATACTAAGTTTTTATGAAAAAAAACAAGATAAAATGTTTGTTTCAATGATTATAGAAAAGGTAAATAAATTTGAAACAGGTAATCATTTAATTTATACAACATTTTTGAACATGTATGAGAAGGAAATTGCTATAAGTGTACTAAATAAATTAAATATTAGTTACTATATTTATAGCCCACTAGAAGATACATCCAAATTTGTTATTTTCTTTTTCCCAGAATATATGTTGGATCAAAATATAGATTATGTCATATCAGACTTTATTGAAGTAATTAAAATAATACCTAAGACTAAAGGAAAACTTACGCATAAAGATTATATGGGAACAATTTATTCATTAGGTTTAAAAGATGAAATGATAGGAGATATCTTTGTATGTAATGATATGTGTTATTTTTTCTGCTTTAAGAAAAATAGCAAATACATATGTGATAATTTAGTAAAGGTGGCAAGATCAGAAATAGAATTAAAGTGTATAGATATATATTCAGATGAAGTTATGAAAATAAAAGTAAAATTAAAAGATATGGATATAACTGTATCATCACTTAGAGTAGATTTGATACTTTCTGATATTTTTACACTTAGTAGAAATGAAGTAAAACAAAAAATACAAAATGGAGATTTATATGTAAATTCAAAGGAAATGTTTTTTCCTGCATATATTGTAAAAGAAAACGATATAGTATCATTTAAAAGATGCGGAAAAATTAAAATTGGAAAAGTATTAAGACATACTAAAAGCGGTAAAATTGTTGTAAACGTAAAAAAATACATTTAAAGAAGGAGTAAAGATGAAAGTTGCATTTTATACATTAGGTTGTAAAGTTAATCAATATGAAACCGATATTATGATAAAAGAATTTATGGATAAAGGCTATGAGGTCGTTAAATTTACAGAAAAAGCAAATATTTATGTTATAAATTCATGTTCGGTAACTAATATGTCTACAAGGAAGACAAGACAATATTTAAGTAGGGCAAAAAATATGGGTGGTATTGTAGTTTTAGTTGGATGTTATGCTGAAGTGGTAAAAGAAGAAAGTGATATTAAAAATGTTGATTTAGTACTTGGAAATGAAGAAAAAAAAGAAGTCGTAAAATATGTAGAAAAATATTTAGAGGAAAATAACATTAATTTTAGTGATAGCAAAATAGAAAATAACAAGGCTAAATATGTGATAGGAGATATTTCAAAAGTAAAAAAATATATTCAAAAAGAGAAGTTAGAAAAAGGGATAAATATACGAGAAAGTATAAAAATTGAAGATGGATGTAATAATTTTTGCTCATACTGTATAATTCCATATTTAAGAGGAAGAGTTAGGAGTAGAAGTTTAGAAGATATTAAGGATGAGGTAATATCTCTAGTAAAAAATGGAGTAAGAGAAGTTGTTTTAGTTGGAATTGAAATTGCATCCTATGGAAAGGACTTGGATGAAAATATTGGATTAGTTGACGTTGTAGAAACTATAAGCAAAATAGATGGATTAAATAGGGTTAGACTTGGTTCTCTAGAGCCAAGAATACTTACTGATGATAATATTACAAGGTTATCTAAAATTGATAAATTATGCCCTCATTTTCACATTTCAGTTCAAAGTATTGATAATGGTGTCCTATCAAGAATGAATAGACATTATACAAGAGAATTTTTGTTTGATAGAGTTTCTATGTTAAAAAAATATTTCCTACATCCTGCTATTACCTGTGATATTATTGTAGGTTTTCCTGGAGAAACAGATGAGGAATTTTCTAATACAATAGATGGTGTTAAAAAAATAGAGTTTTATGAATTACATGTATTTAAATATTCTAAAAGAAAGTGGACAAGGGCTGCTAAAATGGAAAATCAAGTAGATGGAAATATATCAGCAAAAAGAAGTGAAGAGTTAATTTCTATTGGAAATGAATTAAAAGATAAGTATATGAATGAATATTTAGGTAAGACTTTGGATGTTTTATTTGAATCATATGATAATGGATATTTATATGGATATACTCCAAATTATATAAAAGTTAAAGTAAAAGGGGATGAAAGTTTATGGGGAAAACAAGTTCCCGTAACGTTATATTCAAAAGAAGAAGAATTAATGCTTGGAAGTATTTAAAATTAAAAAACATTTTAATAGTTGTAATTATAGTGCTGTCATTTGTGGCTTTATCAAGTGTAGCAAGTATGAAATTACTGGAGAAAAAAGCTGAAAAATCTACAATTAAATATGCTAAAGATAAGGAAGAAGTAAAAGGTAATTCAAGTGATTTTGTTGTAGAAAACAATAATGATGAAAAAATCCAAGATAATCAAAAATCGGATAATAACAATTGTAGCGAAAATACAAATATGGACTTAATGGTGCTTGGAGAGATAATGATGGGTGGTAAGGTTACAACAAATTTAGATTATAATTATTTGATGGCATTTAAAAATATATATAATTTAACAAAAAAAGCAGATTTTACTTATGCCAATCTTTCTACTAATATAACAAACTTAGATAAAATTGAGGATGCAAAAACGAATTATTTAGTGACTAAAAATATTTTAAGTGCTTTTAATGCCTTAGGTTTAGATGCGTTATCTATTGCTACTGATCATATAACTGATTATCCAAGTGAAATTATTAAAAATACAGAGAGTCTTTTAGAGGAAAATTCAATATATGTAGCTGGAAAAAAAGATATGCCTATGTACTTTGAAAAAGATGGTAAAAAAATTGCTATTGTTTCAACTAATTCTGTAATTATAGGTACAAAAGAAAATTATACTAAAAATGGTATAAGTGTATATGATGAAGATAATATTAAGAAGAATATTCAAGAAGCTAAAAAAATGGCTGATTTTGTTATAGTTGACATACATTGGGGAAAAGGAGAATCGTCTTTTGGCGTAACTACACAAATGGAAGAAATGGCAAAATTTGTTATTGAAAGTGGTGCAGATTTGGTTATGGGAACACATGCCATAGGTATTCAACCTATTAGTATATACAATGGAAAGCCTATCATATATACAACAGGTTATGCTATGACAGATTTAGAATATGAAACTACAAAAGAAAGTTACTTATTTGATTTAAAATTTGAAAATACAAAACTTTCTAGCATTGAGATGACGCCTATTTATATAAAAGATTCAAAAGAAGTTTTACTATATAAAGATTATGATGAGGTTGCTGCAAATATAAATATGAAAAGCATATGTAGTAGGACGCAAGAAAATGGTTTGAATGCACAGATAAGTGATAATAAAATAATAGTAAAATTTTAGCTTGAATAATTGATATTTTTTAGTGTGTAAATTTTTTACCTTAAATATTATTTATATAAAAAACGGTTAAAATTAATAAAAAATATTTTCAAAATGTGAAACAAATTTCTAAAAAAACATAAAAAAGTTTCACGTTTTAAAGGAGGAATATCATGGAAGAAAAGGTTGAAATTATGAATCTTCTTCAAAGTAAGAGAAAACAATTCAAATAAATATATCTATGTACATTATTGAGAAGTGTAAGTGAATTTTTCAATGTAAAAAATTCTAGAGTATCTGAAATATTAGCAATACTATTAAATAATAACATGATAGAAAACACAGAAGTAAGTAAATATGAATTTAAAATATAGTCTGGTTTTCAATATAAAATTGTCCGGACAAAACCGAACTTTTTTCGGGAATATTATTTGATTAACCTGTTTAATGCTATTCAGAGCTGTTCACTTTTGTGGACAGCTTGAATCAATTATTTGAAGAAAATATGCTTGTAGTTTTAAAATAAATTAACAAACAATATTCAGATAAAAAGAAACTTGAAGAAATTGCAAAGAAGTTTAAATCAAATGAAGACAAAGAACAGGAATTAAAGAATAAACTAAAAACATATAATACTAGATAAAAACGAAAAAGCATAACAGATTATTAAAAATTTGTACAATAATTTTTTAAAAAGTGTCGACTAAAACTCTTAAAAAGTGTCGAACAAAATTATTAAAAAGTGTCGACTGCATATTGGCTATTTGTTGGAAAAATACTATATTTAATTAAGAGGTGACTGAAATGACAATTGATGAAAAAAATATAAAAAAAGATTAATTGAAAAAAGTTAGAGGATTATTTATCAGTGTTTGGAGCTGTAAGCATAGAAGGACCAAAAGGGTGTGGTAAAACATGGACATCATTAAGACTTTCTAAGAGCGAAGTATATATGGATGATGATGTAAGAGAAATGGCAAAATTAGATGTAAAATCAATTTTTAATATAATAGGAAAGTCATATTGAAATTACCATGTCAAAATTTTTATAGCATGGTAATAGGACATTCGGAGTATGTTTTTTAAAAAATATATAAATTAACATATCATATATTTCTTGTCGAAAATCGCGATGAAAAGTATATAAAAATATATAACAAATGTTTACTATAGAACAAATGTGTGATATAATCATCTTGTAAAATGAAAGCGAGGTGATTAAATAAGTGAGAAATATACGTCAGGAATAAGTACATTAGATAGAGAAGATATTATAAAAGGAAATTATAAAATAAATAGAAATATATATCCATTCAAACCATTGTATGAATACATATATGATATAATCGGGATAATGGAAGAGTGGCAATGTTTTAGATATAGGTAATATGAAGAATATGAACAATCTTATGATAATAAAGTTTGTAAATATATAATATTTAATAGAACAACTAATATAGAAAATAACCATGATTTAGAAAGAAATGATTTATGTTCTTGTGGTTCGGGTAAAAAATATAAACAATGTTGTGGAAAGTAGTAAAAAATAAGGGAAAACTAATAATTATAAAATTGTAAATTAGTTCGAGTTATATAACTTGTCCACAAAATATTATAAATATATAGTAGAATAAGGGTGTGAACGAGAAATAATGTGTTGACACTTTTTAAATTTAAAAAGGAGGTTTTTAATGGAAGAAAAAAATAATATAGTAATATATCAACTAGAAGATGGTAAAACAAGAATAGACGTAAAACTTGAAGATGAAACAGTATGGCTATCACAACAACAAATGGCAGAATTGTTTTCGACATCTAGAACAAATATTATTGAACATATAAATAATATTTATGCTGAAGAAGAATTGGATAAGAATTCAACATGTCAAAATTTCCGACAAGTTCGAATAGAAGGTAATAGAACAGTAAATAGAGAGATTCCATATTACAATTTAGATATGATTATATCTTTAGGATATAGAATAAAATCCAAAGTT
>OIYR01001232.1_pt1 | contig 13247 bp, 10 predicted proteins | sample 1588221 | NCBI WGS metagenome assembly OIYR01 (sample SAMN03283292) | human gut metagenome | biome: human-associated habitat; material: feces | host: Homo sapiens | place: Peru | collected 2012 | reverse complement strand
CTATCAGTAAACGATAAAGATAATAAATGTTTGTATGACAGTTATACACAATTTCCCATTAATGCCAAAAAAAACGAGATAAAGTATGTCTCGTTTCATGTTGAACTGGATGAAATTAAGTCTGGTGCAGATATGCAATTAGCTATCTCACATGAAGATAAGACAATTTGGGAAACTCGCATTTTAAAAGGGAATGCTAATCCAGGAATGGAGATTGTTGTTGGAAGTATGAGCAAGGTGACCTTCAAAATGATTTATGTTGATGGGGGAACTTTTGATATGTGGGATAATAGTATTGGAAATCCTGCTCATAAAGTTACACTCTCTCCGTTTTATATTGCTGAAACCGTTGTGACCCAAGCTTTATGGAAAACAGTAATGAATTGGAATCTCTTTGATTTTGAAGGTGCATGCAATCCTGCCGAAAATGTAAGTTGGGGTTATTGTCAGAATTTTATAGAAAATCTTAATAAAATGACGGGGTTGAATTTCCGACTTCCAACAGAGGCAGAATGGGAATTTGCGGCACGTGGTGGAAACAGTAGTAATCACACATTGTATAGTGGTAGCAATAATATTGACGATGTTGCTTGGTATCATAATAATAGTGGTTCAAAGACTCATTCTGTTGGCACGAAAGATCCTAATGAGTTGGGGCTATACGATATGACCGGTAACGTAAGTGAGTGGTGTCAGGACAATGAATATCCTGGTGGTGTTCTTAGTGTCATATTCAGAGTGGCTCGTGGTGGTGGTTGGGAAGATAATAGTAGCTCATGTTGCTCGTCATGGCATGAAGAATTGATATCCACCGTATGTGCTAGCAGTTTGGGCTTTCGTTTGGCACTTTCTGAGTAACGACTTTTCTATTTGAAGATAAAATGATGAAGAAAATCTATTTGTTATTATTGTCAGTATTTGCATTACTGAATACGGCCGTGGCTCAGAAGCTATCGGTGGAGTCGTTTGCTCTTGCTCCAACGGACATAACGGCTCAGACTGAAGGTCGCAAGGACTTGAATGGCGATGCATGTGCCTTGGTCAAGATTTCATTCGTTGGTGATGTGCTCGATGTCGAAGGTAATGTCATCAAGCCATTGGTGAAGCGAAATAATGAGACTTGGGCTTTTATGACGCAAGAGTCCCGGCAGATGAAAGTTATCACCAAAGACTATCTCCCTTTGATGATAACATTCGGGGATTATGGGATAGAAAAATTGCAGAGTAATCGAACTTATGTACTGACATTGACGAAACCGAGTGGAACGTCTGAAGCTCAGCAAATGCAGACGTTGACGATAAAGTATTCACCTGTTACAGCTTCAGTATTGGTGGATAATAAATTCATCAAAGGCTCCAATGGTGTGGCTAAGACTAGTTTGCCTATCGGTCAGCATTCGTTTGTGGTTGCTTGTGATGGATATGAATCAGAGGAAGGTATGGTGAAGTTGAAGCCGACGGCTCCAAGTAATCTCCAGATTACACTTTCTAAAGAGGCTGCTTCCACAAATCAAATGTCTCAGACGGATCTTCCTCAGCAAGCGCAAACTCAACAACCTGTTGCACAAATTCAGTCAGTTTCTTCTACAGCGTCTTTATCTACTTCAAGTACTTCATTAAACGCTGTTGGTAGTTCTACGTCTGGCAGTGTAATAACGATTCCTGTCAGGGATGGCATTAGTATAGAAATGGTCAAGGTGGAGGCTGGAAGTTTTGATATGGGAGCGACACCTGAGATGGATAATCCGTATGAAAATGAGAAACCTGTCCATCGTGTTACATTGACGAATGACTTTTATATCGGTAAGTATGAGGTTACACAAAAATTGTGGAAAGCCGTTATGAGGAGTAATCCTTCTTACTTCAAGGGTGATGACTTGCCTGTAGAGGGTGTTAGCTGGAATGATTGCCAAGCCTTCATCTCGGAATTGAATGCAATGACAGGTAAGCGTTTCCGCTTGCCGACAGAAGCAGAGTGGGAGTATGCCGCAAGAGGTGGTAACAAGAGCCGTGGGTATCAGTATAGCGGTAGTAATGTGATTGATGATGTGGCCTGGTTCGATGATAATAGCAGTTCTAAAACCCATGTCGTAGGTGAAAAATTGTCCAATGAATTAGGCATATTTGATATGAGCGGTAATGTTGCTGAATGGTGTCAGGGAAAATTTTATCAATATGCAGCTTCACCATCGTGCAATCCTATTGGCAATGTGGAAAGTTTTAGTCTAGATCCAAGTGTTGCTGCACGTAGTATGTTTCGTATGGCTCGTGGTGGCAGTTATGCTTATTGGGCAAAATATAGTCAATTGTCTTCTCGGAGCAACTATGAGCCAAATAGTCACAGTAGTAACCTCGGTCTTCGCTTAGCTCTCTCCGAGTAACAGGCAGAAATCATAGATTAGCATTGAATTTTTTAATTAAACATAATTTATCGTAGAAAACTGATTATATTCCACGAAAGAATCGTATATTTGCATAATTTATAGCTAATAATAGTATTAATGTGAAGAATCATGGTAGTTACGGAATTTACATACGAACAAGCGAAAAAGTTGATAGACACTCCCAAGGTTATACTTGAGAGTGATGGAAAGATTGTATGTAAGCAAAAACAAATAGATTGCAGCGCAGGTTTGCATGCCAATCTTATGTTGCAATCTAAGGATGAAGAGTTTCTCTTCGTATGGACTATTAATAGGAGTGCCAAAGAGTTAATCAAATTAAGCTTGCATGTATTGGAAAAAGATTCTCATGTGGGTATTTTCAGAGTTGATTATGTCTCAAATGACTCCATACACCACAATCCAGCTGTTGCCACAGAAGATGTGCCAGACTATTTGAGGTCTTTTGTAGGAAGGGATATTGTTGGACCACATGCACATTTCAATGTTGCTGGATACAAAACTTTACAATGGGCTGTTCCACTGATAAATACGGATTTTGAAATTAAATCTATAGTGGATGATAATAAATCAATAAATGTAGCCTCGGCTATTTTAGCTTTTGCAAAATATATTAATGTACAAACGCCAATCACGGCACAACAGAGTTTGATATGAGTTGGATAGAAGACAGAATCGCAGATTACTATAAGTGGTTGCATGAACGTACTAAAGTGCGTACTGATGAAACTACTGGGTGGAGTGTTGTATCGACTCCTTTCTTGGGAGCTTACAATGATCCTCTTGAGATTTATATGCGTAGAGAGGGTGATGATATTGAATTGAGTGATGATGGTGTGGTATTCGACAATTTAAGCCAGTTGGGAGTAAATGTCAATCGCTCCCTTAAACGGAAGGAATGGGTCGAGTATATTTTGCGTAATTATGGTGTGACGATTGAGGACAATGAGTTACGCACAGTTGCAACTGTTGACAACTTCTCTCAAAAGAAACATAGCCTTTTGTGTGCAATGTTGGAAATATCTGAGATGGAGGTGCTGGCACAGAATAATGTGGCAGCAATCTTTAAGGATGATGTCAAGAGTTTCTTTGATAAAAATGACCTCGTATATACTCCTCAGTTTATTATGAAAGGAAGTACTGGCATAGAGTTTACTTTTGATTTTCAATTTGCTGGAAGGAAAAAAGAGACGGTAGTAAAGTCTTTCAATACGCTGAATAAGATAAATGTACCGAATTTTCTTTTTACTTGGGAAGACATCAAGCCTGTGCGTCAAGAGCAGACTGGAAAGGAAGTAAATAGCTTGGCTATTGTCAATGACTTGGCAGTAAAACTAAAGCCTGAATATATTAAAGCCTTGGAGAAATATGGCTGTAAGTATATTCCTTGGAGCGAGAAAGATTCTCGTGAAACTATCAATTATTTCAAGGGACTAGTAGCGTAAGTGAAGCAGAAATTGTGTAATGGTTGATGCTGCTTAAATGATATGAAGAAACTCTATTTGATAATACTGTCTGTATTCGCCTTACTGAATACTGCCGTGGCTCAAAAGCTATCGGTGGAGTCGTTTGTCCTTGCTCCAACAGACATTACGGCCCAGACGGAAGGCCGAAAGGACTTGAATGGCGATGCTTGCGCCTTGGTCAAGATTTCATTCGTTGGTGATGTCGCCGATGTTGAGGGCAATGTCATCAAGACATTGGTAAAGCGAAATAATGAGACTTGGGCTTTTATGACTCAGGAATCCCGACAAATGAAAGTTGTCACCAAAGACTATCTCCCTCTGATGGTAACATTCGGAGATTATGGGATAGAAAAGTTGCAGAGTAATCGAACTTATGTACTGACATTGACGAAACCGAGTGGAGCGCAAGAGCCTGTTGATGCTGGTGGTAATTTCTATGCTATCAGCGTACAGCCTAAAGATGCTAAGGTTACGATTGATGGTGTGTTACAAGCTAGTTCTTCCGATAGCGAGTATTCAGCAATGCTTGCTTATGGTTCCCATACTTATAAGGTGGAGGCTGGTGGCTACATCAGCAAGAGTGGCAGCTTCACCATAGGCAAGGGTGATATGACTCCTATCTCTGTCAGCTTGGTGTCAGCCTTGGCTACATTGAATGTGACTTGTCCTACTCCTGCCGTATCCCTTTATGTAGATAAGAAGTCGGTCGGCTCTCTTCCATGGTATGGCAGCTTGAAGGAGGGTATGCACTTGTTGGAGGTTCGCAAGGACGGCTATCGCAGCCTACAGAAGACCATCCAGCTTGCTCAACAGCAGAAGTTGGATGTTGCCTTCGATGCCCTTGCTGCTATTCAAGGCAATTTGTCAGTGAACTTCAAGCCCTTTGGCTCTGATGTCTATGTGGATGGCGTGAAGGTAGGTCAAAGCCCTCGTGTATTCAATGGGGTGCTAGTAGGCAATCATAATGTTGAGATTCGTAAGTCAGGCTATGCTACCTCTCGTCAAACTGTGACGATTTCAGAGGGACAGACTGCTAGTATCTCTGGTTCATTGACGAGTTCCACTTCTTCGTCTAGCACAAATGCTTTGTCTTCCAACAGTTCCTCTCCTTCTGGCAACACGATTACAATTCCTGTCAAGAATGGCATTAATATAGAAATGGTCAAGGTGGAGGCTGGTAGTTTCAATATGGGAGCGACACCAGAGATGCAAGATCCTGATACAGATGAGAAACCTGTGCATCGTGTCACCTTGACGAATAATTATTATATTGGTAAGTATGAGGTAACGCAGGCATTGTGGAAAATTGTCATGGGGAGCAATCCTTCCAATTCCAAGGGGGATAATCTGCCTGTGGAGAATGTAAGTTGGAACAATTGCCAAAAGTTTATCTCCAAATTGAACAAATTAACGGGTAAATCATTTCGCTTGCCGACAGAGGCTGAGTGGGAATATGCCGCAAGGGGCGGCAACAAGAGCCGTGGCTATCAGTATAGTGGCAGCAACACTATTGGCGATGTCGCTTGGTATGATGGTAATAGTGGCTCTAAGACCCATGCCGTTGGTACAAAGCAACCTAATGAATTGGGTGCTTTCGACATGACTGGTAATGTTTGGGAGTGGTGTCAAGACTGGCATGGTAGATATAGTAGCTCTCCTCAGACCAACCCTACTGGTGCCGTTAGTGGGTCGGGTCGTGTGTACCGTGGCGGCAGTAGGTGCTATCCAGCCGGTTACTGTCGTTGTTCGTGCCGTTTCGACGGCACTCCGGACTTCCGCAACGGCGATCTAGGGCTTCGCCTGGTTCTCTCCGAGTAATGACTTTTTTATCACTCTCTTTCCCTTTCTATAATAAAAAGCAGCGGAAATTCTTGGCAGTCTCGGATATTTATCGTAACTTCGCCAAAAATTAGAATGAAGTCAATATAAACGATGAAAGATATGGAGCAGAATCGAGCAAAACAGATACCATACGGCATACAGAATTTTGTGCAAGTAATTACGCAGAATTACTATTATGTCGATAAGACTATGTATATCCCTAAGTTGGAGGATAGCCATAATAACCTCTTCTGTATTCGCCCTCGACGTTTTGGCAAGAGCGTGTTCCTCAGTATGCTTCATGCTTACTACGATTGCCGTACCAAGGATAAGTTCCAAGAGTGGTTTGGAGACTTATGGATAGGAAAGAATCCCACGCCATTACAAGGCAGATATCAAATCTTACACTTAGACTTCTCACAAGTGGGAGGTACGATAGAGAACCTCGAAGAGAAGTTCAATTTTTATCTAGGAGTTCAACTCAATGGGTTTGTACGCGACTATCTTGAATTCTACTCCGAGAAGGTTCAGAGGCAAGTAGAAGAGACAAAAGATGCTGGAGGCAAACTTGCCATCATCCAAAGTGAGGCTAGGTCAAAAAGTTATCCTCTCTATCTTATCATCGATGAATACGACAACTTCACCAACACTGTGCTCAACGAGCAGGGAGAAAATGTGTATTGGGCAATCACCCATGCCGAGGGCTTTTATCGTGACATCTTCAAGAAGTTCAAAGGTTCGTTTGAACGTATATTTATGATGGGTGTCAGTCCAGTGACGCTTGATGACGTAACAAGTGGCTACAACATCGGCTGGCATATTTCCACCAAGGAGGAATTCAACCAGATGCTTGGTTTCTCCACTGAGGATGTGAGAGAAATGTTCACTTATTATAAAAATATGGGGAAGATTCCTGCGGATAGTGATATTGAGGCAATTATCAAGGAGATGAAACCTTGGTATGACAATTATTGCTTCTCAGAGGATGCATTGCTTACTCAAAGCAAAGTGTTCAACTGCGATATGGTACTTTATTATCTCCGTAATTATATGAGTCGTGGACAAAGTCCAAAAGAGATGATTGATCCTAACACGAAGACGGACTACAATAAGATGAAAAAACTCATCCAGCTGGATAAGTTGGATGGTGACCGTAAGGGAGTGCTTCATTCGATTATTGAGGATGGTGAAATCATTTGTAACTTGGTGGAGACGTTTCCTGCATACAAAATCACAGATCCAGACATCTTCCCAAGCTTACTGTTCTATTATGGTATGCTTACCATCAAGGGCGCATTTGGAAGTCAACTGATACTTGGCATCCCTAACAATAATGTACGCAACCAGTATTATGGCTTCTTGTTGGATGAATACCAAAAGGTAAATCGTGTCAATCTCAACAATCTGTCCACGCTATTCACGTATATGGCTTTCGATGGAAAATGGAAAGAGTGTTTGGAGTATATGGCGGATGCTTACGCCAAAGTCTCATCGGTTCGTGATGGCATTGAGGCTGAGCGCAACTTGCAAGGCTTCTTTATGGCTTATTTGAGTCTGAACAACTATTATTATACAGCCCCAGAGTTGGAGCTGAACCATGGCTATTGCGATTTCTTCCTCTTGCCAGACTTGACCCATTATCCTACAAAACATAGCTATATTATCGAGTTGAAGGTGCTATCAAAGGCAGAATTTAATGCCAGGTCGAAGGATGGCAAGCATACGAAGGCAGAATTGCAATGGCAGGAGGCGGTGGAGCAAATCCAAAAGTATGCTGCTGCCCCAAGAGTTGAGGCTTTGCGCCAAGGGACAACGCTTCATAAGATTATTATGCAGTTTGAGGGATGGGAACTGAAGAATATGAAGGAAGTATAAAAAAAATAGGTTGTAATCATTGATGTTGACAGAGTGATATGAAGAAACTCTATTTGATATTGTTGTCGGTATTTGCCTTATTGAATACCGCCGTGGCACAAAAGCTATCGGTGGAGTCGTTTGTCCTTGCTCCAACAGACATTACGGCTCAGACGGAAGGCCGAAAGGACTTGAATGGCGATGCTTGCGCCTTGGTCAAGATTTCATTCGTTGGTGATGTGCTCGATGTCGAAGGCAATGTCATCAAGCCATTGGTGAAACGAAATAATGAGACTTGGGCTTTTATGACGCAGGAGACTCGGCAGATGAAAGTCGTCACCAAAGACTATCTCCCTTTGATGGTAACTTTTGGGGATTATGGGATAGATAAGTTGCAAGGCAATCGAACTTATGTGCTGACTTTGGCGAAGCCAAGTGGAGCGTCTGAAACTCAACAAATGCAGACGTTGACGATAAGGTATTCACCAGTTGCAGCTTCTGTATTGGTGGACAACAAATTCATCAAAGGCTCAGATGGTGTGGCAAATACTAGTTTGCCTATCGGTCAGCATTCATATATTATAGCTTGTGATGGCTATGAGTCGGAGGAAGGTATGGTGAAGTTGAAGGCTTCTGCTCCAAGTAATCTCCAAATCACGCTTTCAAAAGAGGCAGCTTCCACAAATCAAATCTCTCAAACGACTCTTCTTCAGCAAGCGCAACCTCAACAACCTGTTGCGCAAACTCAGCCAGTTTCTTCTATGGCATCTTCATCCACTTCGGGTGCTTCATCAAATATGGTTGGTAGTTCTACGTCTGGTAGTGTAATAACGATTCATGTCAAGGACGGCATTAATATAGAAATGGTCAAGGTAGAGGCTGGAAGCTTCAATATGGGAGCGACACCAGAGATGGAGAATCCGGATGATAGGGAGAAACCAGTTCATCGTGTCACCTTGACGAATAATTATTATATTGGTAAGTATGAGGTTACTCAGGCATTGTGGAAAATTGTCATGGGGAGCAATCCTTCCAACTTCAAGGGGGATAATCTGCCAGTGGAGAAAGTTAGCTGGAACGATTGCCAAAAGTTTATCTCCAAATTGAATAAATTAACGGGTAAATCATTCCGTTTGCCGACAGAGGCTGAGTGGGAATTTGCCGCAAGAGGTGGCAACAAGAGCCGTGGCTATCAGTATAGCGGTAGTAATGTGATTGATGATGTGGCCTGGTTCGATGATAATGGCAGTTCTAAAACTCATGTCGTGGGTGAAAAACTATCCAATGAATTAGGCATATTTGATATGAGTGGTAATGTTGATGAATGGTGTCAAGGGCAATTTTATGAATATAAAGCTTCACCATCGTGCAATCCTATTGGTAATGTAGAAAGCTTTAGTCTAGATCCAAGTGATGTACGCAGTATGTTTCGTATGGCTCGTGGTGGCAGTTATGCTTATTGGGCAAAATATAGTCAATTGTCTTCTCGGAGCAACTATGATCCTAATAGCCACAGTAGTAATCTTGGTCTCCGTTTAGCACTCTCCGAGTAACGACTTTTTTTATCACTCTCTTTCCCTTTCTATAATAAAAAGCAGCGGAAATTTCTGTAATGTAAAGAGGCTACTTCGACAGGATGGGGCGAATGGGTACGAAAGGATGCCGTTTGACATTGGGCATTCCTAATGATAGTGTTCGCAAAATGTATAATGAAACATTTGCCGAATATTGTAATAATGAAAAAGTGTGACACAGTTTTTAATCATAATCGCTCATACGTTTTCCTTGATGAGAGAAGACGTATGGGCGATTCTATTTTAATTACCATAAGGCAACTTTGCCAACTCCCGACATTTCAATGGATGCGGGGATATTCAATGCTTTTAGCAATCTGGAAAGAGTCGAGAAGGTGATGCTCTTTCCGTTTTCCAAACGAGAGATTTGAGCTTTTTGCACACCAACTTTTTCTCCTAGTTGAGCTTGAGTGAGTTGCTTCATTTGGCGAGCTTGTTTGAGAGCTTCCCCCAATTTATAGGACTGAACGGCTTCTTCAACTTGCTTCTCCAGTGCATTTCTTTGGGGAGTCCCAATTTTACCGATATATTTATCTTGAAAGTCGTCAAACGAAATCATTTTCATTTCTTCCATTTCTTCTTTTCTTTTAGTTCAAAATACTTTTTCTTTATTTCTTCAGCTTTAGCTATTTCTTTGGGTGGAGTCTTTTGTGTCTTTTTGACAATACCATGGGTCGCAATGATGATAGTGTCCTTCTCTTTGTCCCAAAAAGAAAATAGTCGATATTTAGTTTTTTGATATAATGTTCTAAATTCCCAAATGCCATCGGAATCATCCAATTTGGCAAAGAGTTCTTTATTTATTTCGCCTGCTAGGACTCTTCTGATGTTATAAGTTATTTTGAAACGGACATTTTCAGGCAAGGATGCTAAGAATTGCTCAGCATCTTCCAACAACATTAATTTATAGTCTCTATTTGCCATTGTCTGTATTTTTTGCAAAAATAGTAAAAGTTTCCGATATATGAAACTTTTCTTTTTGATTTTGTCAATCTTTAACATTTCGCCTTTCCTCACGTAAAGTTTTTCTTTGAGAAAAAGTATCATTGTATCATTTTGCGAGTTGTCTTCTAGCGATACCAACTGATAAACAGAGGATTCCATCCTCTGATACATCTGCTTTTCCCCTCAAAAAGTATCATGGAAGTATCACGATTTCGGGAGAAAGTATCATCATTTCGACATTTGGAGCGATAAAATGATAACTTTTTGCTTCGATGCCTAGAAATATTTGCCAGAATACTTGCAATTCTCAATGCTTTTTCGTAATTTTGTCGCAGTAAAATAAAACTAAAGATTCCACACAGGTCAGCAACCTATGAGAAACCTTAAGTATAATAACTAACACCAAAAATTAATGAAACAATTAGAAATGTTGAAGAAGGCAATGGCTGGTAAAAGCCTGCCTTACGGATGGACTTATTGCTTCAATGAGCAATGCGTCGTCAAGGAAGAGTGCGTGCGTTTCTTATCGACACGCTTCCTGAGTGAGAAACGCCATAGCGGAAATGCCGTCTTCCCATCGGCATGGCGCAATGGCAACTGCCAGTATTATGAAAAGTTGAGAATCGCCAAACTGGCATGGGGATTCGATCACCTCTATCGCAACGTCACGTTGAAAGATGCCCCTACCTTGCGCTGTCGCCTGCGAGGCTATCTCGGCAGCAAGGGACAGTACTATCGCTATAAGCTGGGACAACTTTTGCTCTTGCCGAAGCAGCAGTTGGAAATCAAGGAACTGTTCCACTCATACGGCTACGATGATGTGGAGTTCGACCATTTCAAGGAGACGTTTGTTTCCTACCAGCCCGACTTCCCCCAAGCTCATTCCGATGAGGCTAGCTCTCAGCCTGATGGTTCCAACGCTCAGCCTGATGATGATGTCTCCGAGCGTGATGATGCCAACTCTCAGTCTGAGAAAAATCTCGCCGAGCGTGACCTTTTTTATTGGGGAGTTTAGGCGAGTGCCCATACTAGGGGCAATCGATGCCCAGACTATGGGCAATGAGTGCCCAAACTATGGGCATTGGTTGCCCAGGCATAGAGTCACATCATAAGTGCCTACAATCCACTTTCCAACTACGTATATAAAAAATCCAAGACGAATGATTAAAATTTCCATTATACATACCAACAAGAAAAATCAGTTGGTACTCAACACCAAGAACTTCGAATCCTTTCTCCAGCGCATCGCCAAGGATGACGCACGAGGCACCATTACTAATTTCCGAAACAGTAAGGAAGTACTCGATTATGGGTATGAGAGTTACCGAGGCATGGCGAACTGGCGACATGTCTATCCTTCGGCTGAGTACGGCAAGGAAGCCAACGATTGTCTCAAACTGAAGACGGTCAATGGCATCTTACTCCTCACTTTCGATGACATTTTTGAGGCAGAAGGCATGGCGGCGTTGAAACGTTCAGCCTCCCTGATGCCCTCCACCTTTGCGGTCATCGAGGGAGCGGATGGCACGTCGGCACATGTCTTGGTGAGATACACCGATATAGATGGCGAAATCCCTCAAAATGAGGAGGATGCAGAGGAATTACATCGCATGGCTGCCAAGCAGATCGTTCCGCTCTATCAAACCCTGATTAAGGAAGATCTCCAGCCCACTTCCCATAGCTTGAAGGATAATTTCCTGATGACGCTTGATGCCCATCCTTATTATAACGCCCAGGCGATTCCGATGAAAATCGACCATCATGTGCGCAAGCAAGAGATGATAAAAGGGGGCGTGAAAGAGGTGAAGAAATTTCCTACGCCCGACCTTGTGGGATGGGAGACGGACGATGGCGAGATTGAGAAATCTAAGGTTGGCGTGCAACCGACTACTGCTGACAACATCATGAATATGATGGTGTTTCTGAGAGATCGTTACGATTTCAGATACAATGTTCTGATGAAATACACGGAATACAAAACGAAGGGAAGTTGGCACGATTTTGCTCCGGTCGATCCACGTGTGCAAAAGCGAATGACGCTCGATGTGCAGTTGGCAGACATCCGTGTGAGCATCAAGGATGTACGCAACTTTCTGGAGTCGGATTATATCGCCAACTATGATCCGATCGATGAGTATCTCTTCCAGTGCGAGGGCAAGTGGGATGGCAAAGACCACATCCGGGCGTTGGCTCGCACGGTGCCGACCGCCAATCCGCATTGGGCAGACTGGTTTTACATTTGGTATTTGGGCATGGTGGACCAATGGCGTGGCATCAACCATCGATTGTATGGCAACAGTGTGGCGCCGCTGCTCATCTCGAAACAAGGTTTCAACAAGAGTACTTTCTGTCGCCGCTTGATTCCGCAAGAACTGCAATGGGGCTATACCGACAACTTGGTTCTGTCAGAAAAACGTCAAGTATATCAGGCGATGGCTCAAACGCTCTTGATCAACCTGGATGAGTTCAACCAGATTTCGCCACAGGTGCAACAAGGGTTCTTGAAAAATCTCATCCAGTTGCCGAACGTGAAGATGAAACGCCCGTATGGTGGACATGTGGAGGAGTTCCCACGTCTCGCATCCTTCATCGCAACCAGCAATATGGATGACATCTTGACCGACCCATCGGGCAATCGTCGTTTTATCGGTGTGGAGTTGACGGGACCGATCGATGTGAGCGTCAAACCTAATTATGTCCAACTTTTTGCGCAGGCGATGGCGGCGATTCGAGCTGGCGAAAAAACGTATTTCGACTCGGTGGAGACAGCATTGTTGATGCAGAGCAATCGTCAGTTTGAGGTGGTTCCTCCGATAGAACAATATTTCCAAATGTGTTTCGACTTGGTGGAAGACGAGTCGCAGGGCAAGTATATGTCGGCGGCAGAGATTTTCGACTATCTGAAGAAGCGTATCGGCAGTTCGCTGAAGATAGATAGTTTGATGAGTTTCGGAAGAAAGTTGGCAAACATCGATGGCATCAAGGTGAAGCGATTTGCCACGGGAAAACGATATTTGGTGGCAGAGAAAGAAACAAAAAAATGATGATTTTGACGATGAAAAGTCCGAAATCGTGATACTTCTCCTCGAAATCATTGACGATAGCGCTGTATCGGTACCAAGCGTAGCGGTGTAATCGGTACCATGCTATCACTGCAATCGGTACCGCTTGTATCGCTGCAATCG
>OIYR01001226.1_pt1 | contig 13283 bp, 8 predicted proteins | sample 1588221 | NCBI WGS metagenome assembly OIYR01 (sample SAMN03283292) | human gut metagenome | biome: human-associated habitat; material: feces | host: Homo sapiens | place: Peru | collected 2012 | reverse complement strand
GCTAGACTTTACCATAAGCAAACTTGACATTACCAAAGCCCTAGCACTAGCGGCTCAGCCAGCTTACGCAAGCGGTGTGATGAACGCAAAGGCGCATTTAAGCAGCCTTGACTTTGCGAATTTAAACGGCAACTTTGAAGCAAGTGCTGGCGGCGTGCTGAACCAAGCCACATTGAGCAAAATGCTCGAAAAGAAATTTCCCGCAAATTCAAAGTATGATTTCAAGCTAAACGGCGATATAAAGAACTCTGTGGCGAATTTTACGGCAAATGCGAACACGGGTTTTGTGAAGTTAAGCAGCTTAAAAGGCAGCTTTGACTTGAAAAACACGACAATGCAGTCAAATTTCATCATCGATGCCTTTGATTTTTCAAAGCTCAATTGGCTTGCCGAGCGCAAACTCACGGGCAGAGCGGTGTTTAACGGCAATGCGAATTTAGACAAAAATGGGCTAAACGCTAAAATTACGAGCGATGACATTTTCAAAGGCAAGCTAAACGCCACGCTAGCGAACAATGTGCTTGATGCGAACCTAAATAGCGTGGATTTTTCGACATTGATGCGGGGTGTGGATTTACCTGATTACTACGATGTCAAAGCTAGCGTGCAAGCCAACTACAACCTAGCCACTTCAAGCGGCGTTGTCGATGCAAACCTAGCAAACGGCAAGCTCAAAAATGTCGGACTCATCAAGACTCTGGCGACTTTGACGAAGAGCGATTTCACTAAGGATTCCTTTACGGACGGCAATCTCAACGCCAAGCTCACTCCAAGCGCCGTAGCTTTGGTGCTTGCGCTCAACTCGCCACGCGTGAGCATAGGCGTGCCAAAGGGTGCTATCAACACCGCCAACAGCTCGCTGAATCTGCCCTTTACTTTGAGAGTGGATAAGGCTGAATTTAAGGGCAGCGTGAGCGGCAAAACCGAAGACCCAAAGGTGTCGCTTGATATGGGTTCAGTGGCAAAGTCCGTGCTAAACAGCCCCAAAGTGCAAGAGCAAACCAAAAAGCTCGAAGAAAAGGGCAAAAAAGAGCTAAACAAACTTTTGGATAAGCTGTTTTAGGGATTGCAAACAAGGTTCGCAAAACCTTAAATCAAGTGGTGGCAGCTTGCACGCCTAGCCCCGCTTGATTTTACAACTTGCAAATTTTGCTAAAAAACTTTGCTTTGTCGTTTTGGCTTGAATTTAATTTAAAAATTTAAGTTTATTTTAAGCAAAGCAGTGTTATTATTTTGACAATCTTTGAATTAGCTTTAAGGAAAGCCACGAAAAAAGAATAAAATGTCGTTAAATTTAAAAAACTTTTATTAGGTTGTAAGATATAAACCAAATCACGGGTATTTCTCTCTCGTTGCTCGCACTTTTTGGCACGCCTTTGCGTTAAGTTAAGGGGGTTTTATTCATTTTACAGCAATTTCATCTCATCTTATTGTAAAATTCTCTCATTTCATTGCTGTTTTATCTCACCTTTTTGTAGTTGTTTCTTATTTTATCGTAGTTTTAGCTCATCTTTTCACCCACAAAAGGCATTTTTTTTGGAGCATTGTGCTTTTTTAAATTTAAACGCTTTGTTTTTAGGCTTTTTGCGCTCGTCATTGCGCGCCATTTTCGCAAAGACGGCGCATTTTGTTATTTTGAGCGTGACTACCCAACGGGTTGCAAGGCGCAAGTCGCAGCAAAAAATCTGCAAAAACAAAAGAAAACTTATCATTTATGGACACTTCGCTTGCACTCATTATGACAAAAAGAGTGTTTTAGTATGACAAATTCACACTTTTGTTTGAATTTGTGGCTACACTACGCTGATTTTATAAAAACGACCCGCGATGACAACACAGACAAAGTCGCTTAAATTCATAAAAAGCAAAAATGCTCTCACTCAAAGATAGAATTTACAAGGTTTTGGATATATTCGCTAGCATCAAATTCAAGCAAATCCTCCATTTGCTCGCCAACGCCTATGTAAAATATAGGAAGTTCCAGCTCTTTGGCTATGCTAAACAGCGCCCCACCCTTTGCTGTGCCGTCTAGCTTTGTGATGATGACGCCATCAAGCCTTACAAGCTCATTAAAAGCCTTTGCCTGCAAAATCCCAGCCACACCCTGCGTGCCATCAAGCACCAAAATCTTGCGGTGCGGTGCGCCCGCCAACGCTTTGCCACAAATTCGCACGATTTTATCAAGCTCCGCGCTTAAATTCTTTTGATTTTGCAAACGCCCAGCCGTGTCGATGATGACGCGTTCATAGTCCTTTGCTACGGCTTTACTGATGGTGTCAAAAGCCACAGCCGATGGGTCGTGTCCTTGCTCGCTCATTACGATTTGAACGCCGATTTTTTCAGCCCAAAGCCTTAACTGCTCGATAGCTCCCGCGCGAAAGGTATCGCAAGCTGCGAGTATGACTTTATCGCCCTTTTTTTTGTATAAATTCGCTAGCTTTGCTATGCTTGTGGTTTTGCCCGCTCCATTTACGCCCAAAATCAGCTCCACAAAGGGCTTTGCGTTAGCACTTTGAGCATTATCATACAAAAAATACGCCTCCATTACGCGCTTTAAGTCCTCTTTTTTCACCTCATCGCTTGGGGGCAGGTAGTATAAAATTTCCTCCACGATTTCATAGCTCACATCGGCTTCTAAAAGCATAGTTTCAAGCAAATCTTTGGAGATTTTTTCGCCTGTTTTTAAGGAATTCATTGAATTTAAGGTTTTTGACAAGCCTTTTTTCAAAAATTCAAGCATTACATAATCGCCTTTTGTATGTCAATGTCAAGCATTTCTTGCGGGATAACGCCTAAGTAATGGTTGATGAGCCTGCCATCGCTTGCGTAAAGTATCATCACGGGCAAGGCACTAACCCCGCCTATGCTTTTAGCCAGCAAGTAGTTGCCCTCGCCAAGCGCTATTGCATAGTTTATCTTGTGCGTTTGCAAAAATTCATCAAGCGACTTTTTGTCCTTTTCTTCAAGCAAAACGCCGATGATGACAAAGTTGTCTTTATACTTTTCTTGTAGCTTGTTTAAGTGCGGTGTCATCGCGTTGCAAGGACTACACCACGAAGTAAAAAACACAAACAAAACCGCCTTTTGCTCGGTGTCAAATTCAAGCTTTTGCTTGTCCGCTTTGATAAAAAGCTCTTTGGCGTTGTTAAGCACGAGCGAAAAGTTGAGTTTCTCGCCTTGCTGCAAGCTAGAATGCCTTGTAGCATTGTAATCCTCATCTTTTTTGCTATCACAAGCAGCAAAAAAGCACAAAAAAAAGACTAAAAAAGCACGCAAAATCATCAAATTTCCTTAACTTTTAACTAAAAAAGGCTAAAATTATAACACATTTTTTACAAATGGTGTTTAAATGGAAACAAAAGAAAGCTTTCGCAAAAGACAAAAAACGCTCTTAAAAAGGCACGCTCGCCACTGCTTGACACCGAATTTTAGGCTTTTTAAAGAGTTAGAAAGTATCATCGCGCATTTTAGGGCAAAAAAAATTTTGCTCTTTTTGCCACTGCCTTATGAGCCTGATTTAACGCGCTTTCGTAACAAATTTGCAAAAAAATGCAAAATTTTTGTGCCATTTATGCAAGATGAAAACTTAAAAATGGTAAAATTACGAAACCCTTTTTTAAAAGGGCGTTTTGGGATTTATGAACCGCTGAATTCGCCTTATGAATGCAGGATTGACCTTGCTGTCGTGCCTGTGCTTGGCGTGGATAAGCAGCTGCGAAGAATCGGGCACGGATTTGGCTTTTATGATAGATTTTTTCAAAATTTGGGCTACAAGCCCTTGATTATCTTTGTGAGTGCTTTAAAGGCACTTTGCGAGCAAAATTTAGGGCAAAAGCACGACATACAAGCTGATTTCTACATAAATCCCTACCAAAAATTTTATAAGAAAGTGTGGAAAAATGGTCGAAATTTTAATCGCATTTATCGCCGTTCTTATCGGCGGTGGGATAGGATACATAGTCGCTAAAAAGATAAACGATGCCAAATACGACATTTTTATCGAACAAGCCAAAGCAAAGGCAAAAGCCATCGAGTATGAAGCCGAGCTTGTCTTAAAGGACGCTAAAAATTCAGTGCTGAATGCTGAATTTGAAGCTAAAAAACGCTTTGAGGACAAGAGCCACAAGGTGCAAAAAGAGTATTCTCAAAAGATGGACGAGCTTTCACGGGCAGAACAAAGGCTCAAAGATGCGCAAAATCAGCTTAGCGTAGAGCAAAGAGATGTCCAAAACCTATACGATGAGAGTGTGAAGCTCAAAAACACTTACGAACAAAGGCTCAAAGACACCGTGCGCGTGCTAGAACACCAAGCAGGGCTTACTCAAAACGAGGCAAAGCAAATCATCTTAAAAAAAGTCGAGGAAAGCTCACGCAGTGAAATCGCTCACATAGTGCGAAAGTATGAAGAAGAAGCCAAAAGCGAGGCAAAACGCAAGGCAAATTTCATCATCGCTCAGGCTACTTCGCGCTTTGCGGGGGATTTTGCGGCTGAACGGCTCATCAATGTCGTCAATATCAAAAACGATGAGCTGAAAGGGCGCATTATCGGCAAGGAAGGGCGCAATGTCAAAGCCCTAGAAATGACGCTTGGCGTGGATATTATCATCGATGACACACCGGGGGCTATCATAGTAAGCTGCTTTAACCTTTACCGTCGCGCCATAGCTACCAAAGTCATCGAGCTTTTAGTTGAAGATGGGCGCATACAACCCGCTAGAATCGAGGAAATCCACGATAAAGTGTGCAAAGAATTTGAAAACAGCATACTTGAAGAGGGACAAACCATCGTTATGGATTTGGGGCTTAGCAAAATGCACCCAGAGATAGTAAAGCTCATCGGCAAGCTCAAATACCGCGCCAGCTACGGACAAAACGCCCTAGCGCACTCTTTGGAAGTAGCGCACCTTGCGGGCATAATCGCGGCTGAATGCGGCGGGGACGAGACTCTTGCAAGACGGGCAGGACTTTTGCACGACATAGGCAAGGCTTTAACGCACGATTTTGAAGGCTCACATGTGGATTTGGGCGGCGAGCTTTGCAAACGCTACAAAGAACACTCAGTCGTCATCAACGCTATCTACGCTCACCACGGCAACGAAGAAGCCACAAGTGTCGAAAGTGCGGCTGTTTGCGCTGCTGACACTTTAAGCGCGGCTCGTCCGGGCGCACGCAGGGAAGTGCTAGAAGCCTTTTTAAAGCGTGTCAATGAGCTTGAAGACATAGCCAAAAGCAAAGAGGGCATCAAAAACGCTTACGCCATAAATTCAGGGCGTGAAATTCGAGTTATCGCAAATGCAAATCTCATCAACGATGATGAAGCCGTGCTTTTAGCCAAAGAAATCGCTGAGGAAATCGAAGAAAAGGTGCAATATCCCGGTGAAATCAAAGTCAATGTCATACGAGAGCTGCGAGCTAGTGCTATGGCGAAGTAGGTAAGCGTGCAAGATACCATAAATGCTCTTTTAGAGTGGGGCTATGTGCTTTTGTTTATCTACTCGCTGGGCGGCGGAATGATAGGCATTTTAGCTGCTGGCGTTTTGAGCGCGACAAGTGAGCTAAACCTTTATGCGTGCATAGTTATAGCCTTTGTCGCTAATGTCATCGGCTCTATGCTTTTGTTTGTGATGGGAAGATATTATAAAAAAGACTTAATGCCCTACTTTCGCAAACACCGCCGCAAGCTCGCCCTAGCGCAGATGAAAATCAAACAACACGGCACTTTTCTCATAATCTTTCAAAAATTCATCTACGGGCTAAAAACCTTTATCCCCATAGCTGCGGGCTTTGCGCGCTATGATTTGGCTAAATTTACGCTGATTAACACGCTAGCCACAGCACTTTGGGCTGTTTTGCTCGGCTACATAGGCTTTGCCTTTGGTTCGCTCATTGCGCCCATAGTCGATAAAATCGGCACTTATCCTTATCTCGTGCCACTCTTTTTGCTCGCTCTCATCGGCGCACTTTGGCTTTATCTTGCTAAATTTTCCAAAAAATCAAAATGATTTAAAATGCCCTTAACCCTTAAAAAAGCTTCTCTCTTTCAGTCTTTGCGCGAAAATTTGCGCTATTTTTTTGGGGCGTTTTTGCAAGATAAACTTTGGCGAAATTACAAAGAATTCTTTGTGTTTTTTGCGCTTTGTCTTTGTATTTTTGCCTTTAATGTGAGTTTAGAGTGGCTTAAATTTAAGGATTTTAAAGAGCAAAAACACCAAAGTTTAGAAAGCGTGCGCGTGTTGCAAAGCTACGAAAAGGTGGGCAAAAAAGGGCGCAAATACCGCGTTTTAAAACTTGCTGGCAAGGATTTTAGCTTTTACACCACGACAAAGAGTGAAGTGCAAATCTATCGTCATCAAAGCCTAAATTTACGCGTGATTACCACAAAGGTGAGCTTTAAGGATTATCTAAGCAAAAATTTTTATATGCCAAGCTATGATTTAAGCGTGATTGACAGCACAAAAAGCCCGCGAAATGCTATCATCTCATACTTTTTAAGCCAACACCAAAACGAAAAGATACAAGAATTTTACGGCGCGCTCTTTTTTGCCCTACCCGTTTCGCGTGAGTTGCGAGTGGATGTGAATTTTTACGGCATCGCCCATCTCATCGCTATTAGTGGCTATCATATCGCCCTTATTTTTTCGCTTGCCTTTTTTGCCTTAATGCCACTTTATGGCTTTTTTCAACGCCGATTTTTCCCTTATCGCAACGCTAGGTTTGATTTAAGCGTGCTGATTTTTGCTTTTTTGCTGTGCTATGCTTATTTACTAGGTTTCGTGCCAAGCTTTGTGCGCTCGCTTGTAATGGCACTTTGGGGCTTTTATTTACTCATCAAAAATGTCAAAATTCTCTCTTTCATCAACCTTTTTTTTAGCGTGTTACTCTGCCTTGCGCTCTTTCCGCAACTTTTATTTAGTGTGGGTTTTTTGTTTTCGGTGATGGGCGTGTTTTTTATTTTTTTGTATTTGCACCACTTTGGCAAAGCGTGGCGAGCTGGCTTTTGGGGCAATTTTTTCAATGTCCTTTGTCTTAACATTTGGACCTTTTTTGCGATGATTTTGCCCGTGCTGCACTTTTTTCCGCTCGTTTCCTTTCAGCAAATTTTAGCCATTTTTTTAAGTGCGGTTTTTGTGCTGTTTTATCCTCTGGCTTTAATGCTCCATTTACTAGGCTTTGGCTGGCTTTTAGACGCTTGGTTGCTTGAATTTTTTGCCTTTAAACTTTATGGGGCGGATTTAGCCTTGCCGCTGTGGGCTTTTTTGGGCTATCTTGTCCTTGCGTTTTTAAGCATTTTTTCTAAAAGACTTGCCCTTTTTTGCGTGGGGCTAAATTTCTTGCCTTTTTTCTTGCTTTTGTGGCGATAGTATGTAAATTTATGCTAAAATTTCACACATTAAAGCTTTTTGTGGTATCATTATGAGAAAAATTTAGGATTTTTGATGAACTCAAACCAAAAGATAGACATTCGTGCTGAATTTTTGAATTTTTTTGCAAGCAAAGGACATACCATAATCCCATCAGCCCCGCTCGTGCCTGATGATGCGAGTTTGCTTTTTACAAATGCTGGAATGGTGCCTTTTAAAAGCATTTTCACAGGCGAAGTTCCGCGCCCAAACCCGCCACGCAACACAAGCTGTCAAACCTGCATAAGAGCTGGGGGCAAGCACAACGACTTAGACAATGTCGGCTACACCGCGCGGCATCATACTTTTTTTGAAATGCTGGGAAATTTTAGCTTTGGGGATTATTTCAAAGAAGAGGTTATTGATTATGCGTGGGAATTCATCACGCAAGTGCTTGAATTTCCAAAGGACAAGCTCTATGTAACCACGCACGAAAACGATGATGAAGCCTTTAAACTCTGGCAAAAGCATTTAAGCAAAGAGCGAATTTACCGCTTTGGCGACAAGGACAACTTTTGGCAAATGGGCGAAACAGGACCTTGCGGACCTTGTAGTGAGATTTTTTACGACCAAGGACAGGCTCACTTTCACACGAGTGAGGACTATATGGGCGGGGACGGAGATAGGTTTTTAGAAATTTGGAATTTAGTTTTTATGCAGTTTGAGCGAAGTGCTGATGGCAAGATGAGTAAATTGCCAAAGCCAAGCATTGACACGGGAATGGGGCTTGAACGCGTTGTAGCCTTGAAAGAGGGAAAATTCAGCAATTTTGACAGCTCACTTTTTATGCCACTCATCAACGAAATAGAAGCACTTTGCAAGAAAAAATACCTTTATGAAAGCGGAGCAAGCTACCGCGTCATCGCAGACCATATCCGCTCAGCCGTGTTTTTGCTCGCACAAGAAGTGAGCTTTGACAAAGAAGGGCGTGGCTATGTCTTGCGGCGAATCTTACGCAGAGCCTTGCGACACGGATATTTGCTGGGCTTAAAAGAGCCTTTTATGTTTAGGCTGGTTGATTGCCTTTGTGCGCTTATGGGCGGGCATTATAGCTATTTAAACGAAAAAAAAGACTTTGTTAAAACCCAAATTCAGCTTGAAGAAGAGCGTTTTTTAAGCACCATAGAAAATGGCATTGAGATTTTTAACGATGAGCTAAAACGCACCAAAAGCCTTTTTAGTGGCGAGGTTGCCTTTAAGCTTTATGACACTTACGGCTTTCCGCTTGATTTGACCGCTGATATGTTGCGTGAGAAAAATTTAAGCGTTGATGAGGCTAAATTTGATGAGCTGATGAATGAGCAAAAAAAACGCGCCAAAGCAAGCTGGAAAGGCAGCGGAGACAAGGCTGTAAATGGGGATTTTAAAATTTTGCTTGAAAAATTTGGCGAAAATGAATTCATAGGCTATGAAAAAATGGAAAATGAGAGCAAAATTCTAGCCTTGCTTGATGAGGATTTTAAGTGCATCAATGAGCTAAAAAGTGGTGAGATAGGCTGGGTGATGCTGGATTTTACGCCATTTTACGCGATGAGTGGCGGACAGGTAGGCGATACGGGCTTTTTGGACAATAGCGAAGTGCTTGATACTCAAAAATTCTTTGGGCTGAATTTAAGCGCGGTGCGAGCGAACAAGACTTTAAAGGCAAATGACAAGGTAAAAGCGCACATTGATGAGATTAAACGCGCTCAAATCGCTCGTCATCACAGCGCAACTCATCTTTTGCACTATGCTTTGCGTGAAATTTTAGGCACTCACATAGCACAAGCTGGCTCACTTGTCGAATTTAACAAACTCCGCTTTGATTTTACTCACCCAAACGCCCTTACAAACGAAGAGCTTGACAAAATCGAAAAGCTTGTCAATGAATGCGTGATAAGGGCTGATAATGCTATTTTGGAAAAGATGAGTTTAGATGAAGCCAAAAAAAGCGGAGCTATCGCGCTTTTTAACGAAAAATATCAAGGCGTTGTCCGCGTTCTCACGCTTGGAGCAAGCAAAGAGTTGTGCGGTGGCACGCACATAAAAAACACCGCTGAAATCGGCTCTTTTTACATTACAAAAGAAAGTGGCGTAAGCTCTGGCGTGCGAAGAATCGAAGCTGTGGCGAGTTTAGCGGCTTTAAACTACGCAAAATCCTTTATCAACGAAGTCAAAGAGCTTAAATTTGAGCTGAAAACAAACGACATTTCAAACGCGCTTAAAAAGCTCAAAGAACAAAACGCTGAATTTAAAAACAAGCTCAAAAACGCTGCTAAAAGCGAGCTGGTAAGCATAGACATAAACAGCACGCGTGTGTGCGTGGCTAGGGTTGATGAGGGCGACATAAAAATGATGATTGATGATTTTAAAAACGCCTATGAAAAGGCTGTCATCTTGCTCGTGCAGGTAAAAGATGGCAAGATAATGCTCGCAGCTGGCGCAAAAAACGCTCCCATAAAGGCTGGCGAGCTAGTAAAAGCAGTAGCAGCCGTGCTTGGTGGCAGTGGTGGCGGGCGAGATGACTTTGCCACAGCTGGTGGCAAGGACATAAGTCAAATTCAAAACGCTTGTGAGCTTGCTTTGAAGCTCATCAAAGACAAACTATAAAGGCAGATTATGAGTAACATTGTGAAATTTCTTATCTCCCTAGCGGCGATTGTTGTTATCGGGTGCGGGGTTTATGTGTTTTATCTCTTTTCAAATTCAGGCGTGGAAAACTACACCTTTAAGGACTTTAAACCGCCTTTAAGCACTCAGCTTTACGACAAAAACGGCAACCTTGTCGCTAACATTTTCGACAAAGAACACCGCTTTTATGTCGAGTATAAGGACATTCCACCGCGTTTAATCGAAGCCTTAATCGCCATCGAGGACACGGCATTTTTCGAGCATAACGGCGTCAATACCGATGCGATTTTGCGTGCAGGGCTTAAAATGCTACGAGCGGGCAAGGCTGTGGAGGGCGGCTCAACGCTTACCCAACAGCTTGTCAAAAACACCGAGCTAACCCCCGAGCGCACCATTTCGCGCAAAATCAAAGAAGCCCTTTTAGCTTATCAGCTTGAAATCAAGCTCAGCAAAGAGCAGATTTTAGAACGCTACTTAAATCATATCTTTTTTGGACACGGGTATTATGGCGTGAAAACCGCTGCGAAAGGGTATTTTCGCAAGAATTTAGACGAGCTGAATTTAAAAGAAATCGCTATGCTTGTGGGCTTGCCAAAAGCACCAAGCAGCTATGACCCCACGAGAAACTTGAATTTATCGCTTTCGCGGGCGAACAATGTCTTGCAAAGAATGTTTAGCATAGGTTGGATTTCAGAGGCTGAGTATAAGCAAGCGATGAGCTTTGTGCCTACTATTTATGATGATACGCTCACGCAAAATGCCGCTCCCTATGTAGTTGATGAGGTGATAAAGCGTTTAGAGCCCGTGCTGCCCGACTTAAAGAGTGCGGGCTACACCATAGAACTCGCCCTTGATTTGCGCGTGCAAAAAATGGCTGAAAACGCCTTGCGCTTTGGCTATGATGAGATTATCAAGCGCGATAAGGACGCGAATTTAAGCACGCTGAACGGGGCGATGGTTGTAGTGGATAATCAAAGCGGCGAAGTGCTAGCCCTTGTGGGCGGCGTGGATTATAACAAAAGCAATTTCAACCGCGCCACGCAGAGTTTAAGGCAACCGGGCAGCTCATTTAAGCCTTTTTTGTATCAAATCGCCATTGATATGGGCTACTCGCCGATGAGCGAAGTAGCCGACATTTCACGCGTGTTTGAAGAGCCAAAACAAGGGGGCAAAAAGGACGAAAAAGAGATTTGGAAACCGCGCAACTTTGGGGGCGGAATGAAAGGCATCGTTACGCTTAAAGACGCGCTCACACACTCACGCAACCTTGCCACCATAAATTTAGCCATCGACATAGGGCTAAACAATGTCTATAACAAACTGATGGGCTTTGGGTTTAGCCCGAACATTCCAAACGACCTTTCTATCGTGCTTGGCAGCTTTGGGATTTCTCCGCTTGAATTTGCTAAATTTTTCACAATGTTTGGGGATTATGGCACGATTCACGAGCCGATTTTAATCAAAAGCGTCAAGGACAAAGAGGGCAATGAAATCCTGCACTTTGAGGGCAACGCCACAAAGGTAGCCGAGCCAGAGCAAGTTTTCTTAACCCTTTCGATGATGCAAAATGTCGTCGCGCGTGGCACGGGCGCAAACGCACGCGTGGGGGGTATAGAAATAGCGGGCAAAACAGGCACGAGCAACGAAAGCATAGACGCGTGGTTTGTCGGTATAACGCCTGAGATAGAGGGCATCGTGTGGTTTGGCAACGACAACAACAAGCCGATGAAAGCCACAGAGGGCGGTGCGAGGACGAGTGCGCCTGTGTTTAGGGAGTTTATCACTCAATATGTGCGCGCCTTTCCAAACACGAGGCGTTATTTTAAAGTGCCAAGCGGCGTAAGCAAGGGCAACTACAACGGCGAGAGCGAATTTTACACGCCCACAAGCCCCTTTCCACAGCGCAGTATCCACGCCTTGCCAAAAGACGAGGAAATGCTCTTTTAGGGCTTTTGCTTAAAACGCCAAAAAGGGCTATTGAATTTTAATAGCCCTTTTTTGAAAAATATGGGCTGAATTTTTGCCAAAGACTCACTGCGAATGAGCCTTTTGAGTGTGGCAATCCACGAATTTAAACGCAAATTTACCTTTGAATTGCCACGAATTTGCACGCTTGCGCTTTGCAAATTCTCGCGATGATGAGCAAACAAACTTTGCACGCCGTTTTAACCATTTGCAATGACGAGTAAAAAGCGCATTTGTCATTTTGCGATGAGGGACAAAGTGCAATCAGCATTTTTTAAGAAAAGAGCTTGAAAGTATAAATTCGGCTTAACGCAACAAATAAAAACGCAAATTTGATTTTATTAACAAAACCAAAGTATCCACAAAGGATACTTTGGTAACTTCAAAGAAGAGACTAACCTACAAAAAGTAAGTTATCAGTCGGACAAAACGCCCGTCAAGCGAGCAAAAGAGCCTTGACGCAAAGTCAAATTTATAAAGTAAATTTGCATTTAGGCTATGCAAACACCCTATAAATGCCATAAAAAGCAAACTCCTTTGCCCAAAATTTCACTTTTCCTTAAAATGAAAGGGTGTAGCGGATACCAGTTAAGCTTTGTTTAATGCCTACTTTTTGCGTAACACCGCCCGTTTGGCTTGTCCATTCTGTTTCAGGTGTAAGGACGCCAAAGCGATAAAAAGCTTCTATGCCGTGCTTTTCGAGCAAGACGACACGAAGTCCAGCGTTAATGCCTGCATCGATACCCCAAAAGACTTGGTCTTTGTTATCAAATTTTATGCCAGTGCCGATAACAGCACCCGCATAAGCTCCCGCAAAGCCACGGATTTCAGCCTTTTCAAATTTCACAAAGGTGTAGAGAAAATCGGCGTTTGCGTTGAAGTTGTATAGGTCATCGCCCAAATCAGCAAAGCCGTAAATCCTATACCCCATCTCTTCGTTGATGGGCGCGTAGCTACCATAGACAACACCAAATCTTGACTTTGTCCCTGTTCCTGTTGCTGATGTACTGCCGATTGCATCGTATGTCGTAGTTGCCGTAGTTTCGATTGAAGCACTGCCAAAATGAAGTCCCACGAACGAACTTTCGTTTTCAGCTAGCGCACTGCTAGCACCTAAAATCCCAGCCAGAGCAACGCTCAAAGCAAATTTGTTTATACTCATAAGAGTCCTTTAAGATGAATTTCTAAATTTTTCGCACAACTTCGCGTGTTAAAATTCAAAAATCTTATCTTTTGGACAAAATTTTTGAAAATTTTTAGGCAAAATGTGTTAAAAAATTTAGTTCTTATAAGTATAATCCCCCCCCC
>OIYR01001220.1_pt1 | contig 13308 bp, 13 predicted proteins | sample 1588221 | NCBI WGS metagenome assembly OIYR01 (sample SAMN03283292) | human gut metagenome | biome: human-associated habitat; material: feces | host: Homo sapiens | place: Peru | collected 2012 | reverse complement strand
ACCTGATACAACGTGATGGAGAGCCCGATATAAAAGCTTTGAAATTTTTTATCACGGAAGCAATTAACGAAGGCTTAGAAATAGAGGCTGAAAGAAATGGTGAAAAACCAAAAGTGATAACCGCGAAAAAAGCTGGTCGAATACTCACTGAAATCGGGCTTTCTGGAGCTGCAAGCAAAATTATGAATACGATAGCAGAAAGTATACAAACCGAGGATTCTGCAAAAAACGCAACCAGCCCGCAGAGTCTTTAACTGCGGGCAAAAATACTTTAAACGCCGTACCGATTGAGTTTTCTTGGATTTTGTTTGTGGGAACAAAAATGCTAGGATTTACCGAAAAAGAAGTCGGCCATATGACTCTGAAAAAATGGAGTCTTTTATACAAGCACTTTCGGGCATACCACAACTTTTGCGTTCAACAACAGCTATTTAAAGATGAAGAAGTTACCGAATTAGATAGTGACGAGTGGATAAAAAGCTAATTTTACTATTGATATTTTGCGAGAATTAATTTATAATAAAGTTAAAATAATTAATTTGAGGTGAATGTTATGATTATAAAATCGTCAACCACGCTGCGGAATGATTATAATATAATATCTAATTTGGCACATAAAATCGAAGACCCAATATACATTACTAAAAATGGTGAAGGTGATATTGTAGTAATGAGTATTGAAGCGTATGAAAAAAGAGAGGAAATGCTAAAGCTTAGAACAAAAATAGCGCAAGCTGAACTAGAACGAATCTCAGGGAAAAAGGCAATGTCGTTTGAAGAAGTAAAGAAAAATTTAGAGGGAAAGTTTGATGAAACGATATAATATAGAATTTCTGTCCTCAGCATGGAAAGAATTAGATGATATAGCGGATTATCATATCCAAAAAGTTGGAAAACAGTCTGCAAAAAGGTTATTTGATAAGATTATGAATGCTATTGAAAAGTTAGAAAACTTTCCATTTATGGCACCATTGATTCGAGATGAACACTTAAGTAAAGAAGGCTATCGAATTTTAATTAGTGGTGAATACGTTTGTATATATCGAGTTTTAAAAGAAACCATTTATATTTATCATATAGCTAACGGTCGAACAGAGTACAAAAATTTAATTATTGATTGAGCGCTCAGAATTTGAGCGTTTTTTTATTCTTATTTTTAGTGAGGTGAAAATAATATGGCCGGTTCAAATACATTCGGCGGAACGATTAAGCTTGAGGGCGAAAAAGCGTACAGAGAAGCGCTACGACAGATAAATTCTGACCTTAAAGTTATGGCGTCAGAGATGGGCAAAGTTACCGCTGAGTTCGGGAAAAATGATAAATCCGCCTCTTCCCTCACCTCTCGAAATAAAATCTTAGCTGAACAAATCGATAAGCAAAAAGAAAAAATCACGGCGTTAAAGAGCGCTCTTGAGCAGTCCAGCGAAAAATACGGGGAAAATGATAAAAAAACGAATGCCTGGAAAATTTCGCTGAACAAAGCCGAAGCAGAACTTATTAAGCTTGAAAAAGAACTTGGAGACAACGAAAAAGCTCTCAAAGATAGCGAAAATGCTACTGAGGATAACTCGAAGACGCTTAAAAAGTTCGGCGATTCGGCGAATGATGCCGGACAAAAAACGCTTAAACTCGGTGATTTAATTAAGGCAAATTTAATTTCTGACGCGATAATAAGCGGCATAAAAGCGCTTGGCTCTGCGATTATGGACGTTGCAAAAAAATTTGGCGAGTTTGTCTCAAGCGGAATAAAAAATGCGAGCGATTTACAAGAAGTTCAAAACGTAGTTGATGTTACCTTTGAAGAAAGCGCGGGAATAATTAACGATTGGGCGACAAAAGCCGCCGGAGCCTATGGTATGAGCGAACTTTCAGCCAAACAGTACACCGGAACAATCGGCGCAATGTTTAAATCGATGGGTCTTGCTGACGAGCAAGTTTTGTCAATGTCGACCGACATGGTTGGGCTTGCCGGCGATTTTGCTTCGTTTTACAACTTGGAGCACGAGGAAGCGTTCAATAAAATTCGCGCTGGAATCAGCGGCGAAACTGAGCCTCTAAAGCAACTGGGTATCAATATGTCGGTTGTGAATTTGGAGGCTTTTGCATTGTCTCAGGGCATCGATAAAACTTATAGCTCCATGACGCAAGCCGAGCAAGCAACTTTGCGATATAATTATTTGATGTCGGTTTCTGCAGATGCACAGGGAGATTTTGCCAGAACTTCAGGCAGTTACGCAAATCAACTCAGAATTGCTCAGCTCAACATGGAAAATCTCGCAACCGGCATAGGTGCTAAACTTTTACCGATTTGCAACGAGGCTTTAACTATCTTCAATGGCATGTTTTCCGGCACGATGGACGTATCAACAGGCTTTTCAAAATTAACCGAAATGGTTGTGAATCTGGCGAATGAATTTATAAACAGTTTGCCGCAAATCGCAGAGACTGCAGGCCAAATCATAACCAGTCTTGTAAATGGGATTACGGCCATGCTTCCGCAGTTGACGCCCATTGCGACTAGAGTTATCACAACTTTGGTTAACACTTTTTCTTCAAATATCGCACAAATAACAACGGCAGCTGTTCAGATAATTTTAACGCTTGCCGAAGCGTTAATTAATTCTCTTCCGGAATTATTAAACGCAGCAATTCAAATTGTAGTGGCGCTCGTAAACGGCATAACACAGGCACTTCCATCACTTGTACCCGCAATTGTAAGCGCAGTAATTTTGATGGTTAATACACTTTTGGCGAACGTTTCGCTGATTTTGCAAACCGGTATAGAGTTGCTGATGGCGCTGGTTGACGCGATTCCGACAGTTGTCACTGCACTTGTTCAAAATCTTCCGACAATCATCACAACAATAATTGACGCGCTAATCGAGTCAATCCCACTCTTAATCGGCGCTGCCATCGAGCTTTTCATGGCTTTAGTTGAGGCAATCCCAATAATTGTCATCGAACTTGTAAAAGCGTTGCCACAAATTGTAACTGCGATAATCCAAGGGCTGGCGCGGCTTCCAGAGCTTTTGTGGAACATTTTGACTGAGTGCATCGGGAAATTTATAAGTTGGGGTGACCAAAGCGAAGCCGAAGGAGCGCAAGGCTCGCAAAGCTTTTTAACGCAAGTAATAAACATCATAAAAGAATTGCCCGCGAGAGTTTGGGAATGGCTACAGAATGCAATAACAAATATTAGCAGTTTCTTCAACGATATTCTGAACACCGCAGCAGAGATGACTCCGCAATTTGTAAACACAATAATTAGCTTCGTAAGCGAATTGCTGGGCAAGATTTGGGATGGAATTATCGGCGCTGTTTCAGCCGTAACGGAGTGGGGAAATCAGCTTTTGACCGCCGGAATAAACGCAGCGCAGAACCTTGTGAACAGCATCTGGAGCACACTTTGTGAATTGCCTGGGCAAATGCTTGATATTGGCAAAAATCTTGTACAAGGCCTTTGGAACGGCATAAATGACGCAAAAAATTGGGTTTTAGATAAAATTAAAGGTTTCGGAGAGTCTATTTTAAATGGAATCAAAAGCTTTTTTGGAATTGCTTCACCGTCAAAATTGTTTGAAGAGCAAATTGGCAAAAATTTAGCGCTTGGCCTAGGAGAGGGCTTTACGGATTCCATGAAAAGTGTATCAAAGCAAATGCAAAATTCGATTCCAACCGAGTTCGGCGTGGAGCCAACGCTTAATGTCGCATACAATCAAGGTTTTGCGGCCCAACCGCAAGTCTCCGGGAACTCTGGAATCACCGTACACATCGAAAATTTTGTGAATAATCGTGCCCAGGATGTCCAGGCTTTCGCTCAGGAGCTGGAGTTTTATTCGCGCCGCAATAATTTTGCACTGGGCTAAAAGGGGTTGAGACCAATTTGAATTATTGCATATTTAAAGACATAAATTCGCTTGAGTTAGGGCTTTATATGGAACGTTGTCCAGAAAAAATCAGTCCAAAAAGGCGCGACGAAACCTTTACAGTTCCGGGCCGACACGGCAATTTAACCACAACTGACGGAGCTTTTGAAAGTTACATCCGAAGTACTGAATTTATTGTAAAAGATAAGAAAAAAATTGATGAAATCTGCGCTCATTTTAAAGGTTCGGGTTGGCTAATTTTCAGCAGCGAACCTGACCGAAAGTACAAAGCAAGAGTTGCAAATCAGATTGAATTTTCTCATGTTATTCGGCATTTTAAGCGCTTTGTTGTTGAATTTGAAGTCCAACCGTTCGGCTACGATGTTTTTGAACAAACGATAACGAAAACCGCGCCGTTTAGCCTTTTTAACATTGGAACAGTTGACTCTGAGCCCATAATTACAATTTTCGGAACTGGAAATATAACGCTATATGTAAACAATCAAAGTATTTCTTTAAAAGAAATTGCAGGCTCAATTACAATTGATAGCGAAATGCAAAATGCATATAACGGTGCAGCATCGATGAACAACAAAATGAGCGGAGAATTTCCAATTTTAAGTCTTGGTGAGAATCATATTACATGGCTGGGGAATGTTACAAAGCTTGAAATACAGCCAAACTGGAGATACATTTAATTTTTTATGTTCATTTTTGTGTGACGACAAAAACGAACCAAAAAGCGTCCCGAGAGGATTTCGATTCCTCTCGGACTCTCCTAAACGACGCAAAGGGCAAGCCCTTTGGAAACCCGGAAAAGCCCGGTTTAAACGGACGACAAAGAGTTTGGAGTGAAACAATGATAATTCTATATGAGAAAAATGAAACGGATTTTACGCATAATGGCTTGATGGTTTTGCAGCCGATTGAGGCAATTGTAACAGAAGAAATAAACGGCGACTATTCACTGAAACTCACGATGCCACGGGGCTTTTCGGAGATTGAGAATGAACAGATAATAAAAGTGCCAACGCCGAAATCAGAGCAGCTTTTCAGGGTTTATAACTCTGACGTTGACATGATTGGAAACCCAGTGTTTTACTGCCGGCACATTTTTTATGACCTATTAGATTATTTCATCGAGGACACTCGCCCAACCGGAAATGGAACTCTGGCAATCTCGAAAATCCTAGAAAATACGCCGTTTGTAGGCAGTTCTGACATCACAAAACAAGGGACGGCCTATTATCAAATGATGAGTCCGGTCAAAGCAATTTTAGGCGCTGATAATTCTTTTATAGAAATTTGGGGCGGTGAGATTGAGAGAGATAATTTCCAAATTAGAATGAAAAATCGTGTTGGAGCAGACCGAGGTGTATCGATTAGATATCGTAAAAACCTGACTGGCCTGAGATTTGTAACAGATTTATCAAGCGTTGCAACAAAAATCATGCCGACAGGCCTCAAAGAAGATGGACAAACTCTTCTAAAATTGCCGGAAAAGTACGTAGCCTCGCCGCTCATCGGCAATTACGTAAATGAAAAAGTCACTCGAATCCATTATTCTGACATAAAAATAGATGAAAAAATGAGTGAAACGGAAGCTTTAAATGCACTTCGAAACGCGGCGAACCAAGAATTTGAAAACGGCGTCGATAAACCTCAAGTTACTGCTACGGTTGAGTTTGTGCCACTTCAAGATACCGAGGAGTATAAGGATTTTTCTATTTTAGAAACCGTCTATCTTGGCGATTCAGTCAGTGTGCATCATGAAAAATTAAACATTGATTTAGTGACAAAAGTCATCGGCTATGAGTTTGATTCACTGTCTTGCCGATACAACAAAGTCACATTGGGCAATGCAAATCCAAAATATGGAGATATTCAGCGACAGTACGTCGACAAAGTCAATAGCGAGACTAGGTTTGCGATTAACAGCGAGATTGTCGATACTGAAAAAAAGGTTACGCAGGAGTTTAAGGCTGCTGATGGTGAACTTTCTAGCATAATTACTGAAGAAATCACGCGTGCCCGGGGTGCAGAAGAGACGCTTTCGTCGTCAATAACGCAGAATGCAAGAAATATTACGTTAAAAGTTTCGAAGGGCGACGTGAGCAGCCAATTGAGCATGGAAAACGACCAAATTTCAATTTCGAGCAATCGAATTTCGATTTCATCAACGTATTTTACGCTTAGCAGCAGTGGAAAAATAACCTGCACAAGTGCCGATATTTCCGGCACACTCGAGACTGGCGGCACTTACGGATACGTAAAATTAAGCAATGGCCGGTTAATTGGCGGAAACAGTTCCGGCGAATCGGGGTACATTTCGTTTAACCATCAGGTTGATGGGAGCCCTGGGCCACGGATTGCGGGGGCAAATGGACTTGTGATTGCAACGTCCAAACTTGGTGTTGCTGATTATTTAGGCCCAGGTGCAAGTGGAACATATTATCAAGGGCAATCCGCGCCCCAAACGTTTGTCACAAATATTTCTGACAACGGAGACGGTACAATTTCTTGGACCACAAAGACAATCACGTTCACAAAAGGCTTGATGACAACGAGTCTGTAGAGGAGGTTTTGTTTTGAACATACCAATCGAGCACGCATTAAACATTATTCAGACTGAAATTGAAGAATTTATTTATCAAAAAATGCAGGAGAGTCGGCTTTCTGCGGGACTTATGGAGAAAATTTTAGAAGGCACATTATGCCAAATTAGAAAATTAAAAACTCGGGATTTAGAAAAATTTATTTTAGAAATGAATAAAAAAATGCCTGAAGTTTTTGAGGAAAAAATTGAAAAACAAACGGTAAAAAGTGATGACTTGGGAGTGAAAAAAGATGGAAGTTTATAAGGCAAAACGCAATGGAACGGCGATTTTTCTTAATCCTGATAAATTCGATGAGTTTTTGGCGAAAGGATATTTAATTTATAAAGTTAACAATTTGGAAGACGAAAGCTCAGACGAACTTCTTCTTTCTCCAGAAGAAAATAAAATTTTGCGAGGTGAAATTGAATGACGACAAAATCGATAACACTGAATGTTTGGCAGCCTAATGACGTGCGAGTGCAGGTCAATCAAGGCGAAGTAAACTCTCGATTTTTGGAGATTAAAATTCTGGACAAGAAAAAAGCATTCAATCTGACGGATAAAACCGTCATTTTTTATGCCACAAAACCCGATGGGAACTTGATTTTCAACTACTGTGAGATTATCGACGCTCAAAAAGGCCTTATAAATCTTGCGATGACATCTCAAATGTCGATTGTGCCAGGCATTATGCGGGATTGCGAGATTGATATTTTAGACGAAGAGCTTACAAAGCTCAAAGTAAAAGGCCTATCGATTGAGATTATTCGGTGCACTGACTTTGAATCCGCAATCGAGAGTACATCGGAGTTTACGGTGCTTGACGAAGCTTTGGCTGACGTCAAGAAAGTGATGGATGCGTATTCTGAAGAAAATATCATGGGCAAAATCATGTCCATGGATGGCGAAGGCTGCGGGTTAGATGCTGATTTGCTTGATGGAAAACACGGTTCGGAGTACGCAACGGCAGCCCAGGGCGAAAAAGCGGAGTCTGCGATTCAAGGCATAAAGGCAAATGGCTTAGTGCTACCGATAGATTCAGCCAACGTGGTCAATTTGACACCGGAGAACCTTAACGTTGTGCCGATTAGTAGAACTGTAAACAACAAGGAACTGTCAAGCGACATAACGCTTTCTTACTCGGATGTTGGTGGCGCTTCAAGCGCCCAGGGTTCTAAGGCTGACAGCGCAATACAAGAAATTCGTGGGAACGGAATGGCAATTTTGCCAGATGAAAGCCGAATCGTTAATATCACTCCTGAAAATATTGAAGCAGTGCCAATTACAAGAACAATTAACGAAAAAGCGCTGTCCCGCAACATAACAATAACTGCTCTCGACATTGGTGCAGCCTCAATTGAGCAGGGAAACAAGGCCGATTCAGCGATACAATCAATTCAAGGAAACGGCAAAATCATTCAGCCGGATTTTAATCGCTCTGTTGTAATAACGCCGGAAAACATAGGTGCGGTGCCGGTTGAGCGAAAGATAAACGATAAAGCGTTAAATGAAGATATTACACTTTCAGCTTCAGATATAGGTGCTGCCGCTATCGAGCATGGCGAGCACGTTCCTTCGGTGCAAGCTGCTGATAATTCTATTTTCCTGCGAAATGACAACTCTTGGAAACCGGTTACACCTAAAAACATAGGTGCTGCGACAGAGGAACAGGGCCAAAAAGCAGACTATGCAATTCAAGGAATTCAAGTCAACGGTGTGTACGTTTCGCCTGACTTAAACCGATACGTCAACGTAACAATCGAGGATTTGGAAGCTGTACCGAAAGAGCGAAAAATCAACAACAAAAACCTGGAATCTGACATAGCACTTACTGCAGCAGACGTTTGGGCAGCTGAAATTAACCACAGCCACACGCCTCAAGAAATAAACGCAGCAACTGCAAAACAAGGCATGAAAGCGGACTTAGCGGTTCAAGGTGTCAAGCTGAATGGCAGTTTAATTATACCCGATGCTGAAAATGTTGTAGATATCGAAGTTTCCGAACTTGGCGGAGCAACAGCTGAGCAAGGCGCGAAGGCAGATTCAGCGCTTCAGGGCGTCAAGGTAAACGGCACGTTGCTTGAGGCAGATAGCCAAAACATTGTCGATGTAATCGTCAGTGGCGGTGGTGGAAGTTCGTCTGTGACTTATACAGCAGAAATTGGCACAAATTGGGTAGCCGCAGAGACTGGCGAGTATACTCAAACCGTTGTGGTGAACGGAATCCTGGCCACCGACAACCCAATTGTTGACGTGGTTCTGGACACCGCAAAAAATACAGCTTTAAGCCAGTTAGAAGCTTGGAGCCTTATTTCTAAAATCGAAACTTCTAACGGTAGCATAACTGTGACTTGCCTTGAAGAAGCGCCAACTACAGCGATTCCGATTCAGATAAAGGTGGTGAGTTAGATGGGAAATGCGATTATATCAAGAAGAGAACAGCGTGAACTAAAGAAAACCAAAGAGAATTACGATTTCGAAGAAAAATTATTGCCGGAAGAATTGAAGAGTTGTACAACAAAATATACCTGTTTCTTACCAAACGGGGATGTTTTAATAAGCGGTTATGGCGAGGATATTGGAGTTTGGCACTTTGAAAAAGAGACCCTTTCCTTTTATAAATTATATAACGAAGGCTATTGGTCAACATTTCAACTTTTGGCAAATGGCGACTGTCTAATCGTAAATAAAAGTGACTCCGAGATAACGGGAATCCTATTTTATAATAGTTCAGAAAAGTCTATTACGAAAATTTATGATGAGGGCTATAAATGGGAATATTTCTATGAGTTAAGTAATGGAGATGTCTTAATCAGCAATTCCGCTTCTTCTGTAACGGGTATATATGTATTTAACCATTCGACAAAGTTGATAACAAAAGCATATGAAAGTGGATATAATTGGAGATACTTTTCTGAATTGTCTGACGGAAACTGTTTGATTAGTTCCAGTACAAGTTCGTGTGTTGGACTTTTGCTTTATGACCTTGCGACAAATCAGATAACGGTAGCCTATTCAACCGGCTATTATTGGCGCTACGTTTACAAATTATATAATGGCGAACACTTGATATCCGGCGAATATTCGTCCTCCTCGGGTATTTTAAAATACAGTCCAGCAACAAAAAGTATTTCTCTGGTTTATGATTCTGGAAATGGTTTCGCATACTTTTTTGAACCTACTCCAGGAAAATGTTTAATTGGAGCAAATGCATGGCAAGGTGCCGGCCTGTTTTTATATGAGGAAAGTTCCGATACGGTTACAAAAATTTTAAATATAAATGATTACGGTTGGAATCACTATCAAAGCTTGCCAGATGGTGATTTTTTGATTGCCAACAATAACACAAGTAGTACCGCGGGAATTTTATATTACAACGCTAGCGACGATTCAGCTATAAAGCTTTTTGATGAAGGTTCCTCGTGGAAGAATTTTTTCGAGTTACCCAACAATGACTACCTTATAGGAAGCAGTAACATTTCTGGAGTTGGCGTCTCAAATATAGGAATGCTTTATTTTAATTACGCAGAAAAAACAGTCACAAGAATATATGAAACAGGTTATTCTTGGGAACTTGGCCATAAGCTTGCCAGTGGAGATTGGCTTATTGCTGGAGATAGAGCGAGTGGAGTTTTGCTGTATGATACAACAAATAAGACTTTAACAAGTATTTATGAGGCTAACTCTGGCTGGACAGATTTTTACGACCTACCAGATGGAGATTGCTTGATTATCGGAAGTAGCTATGGTACATCCGCAGGAGTTTTGTTATATAGCGCTTCAAGCAAGACAATAACACAAATTTATGAGCAAGGAGTTTATTGGAAAAACTTTTTTGAATTGCCGAATGGAAATATTCTAATTACAAGTAATAAGTCTTGGTCAACTACCGGTGTTTTGCTATTTGATATCAGTTCTAAAACAATATCAAGAAAAATTAATTACGGCACTAAATATTCTATTTTATCAAATGGTGAATTGATATCATCCGAAATTGATGTGCTTTCTGTAAATGTTGCAAATTATAGTTTGGGCTCATATATGGGTGGCACGGTTAATGGCGATTATATTTTTGCAGAAACAAAAGTTCAAAAAATTTCTGATGGTTCTGTTTGCAATTTGAATGATACATACAGTGCCTCATACCTTTCTAAGTACAATATTGCAGTTGGTTCGAAATTTATAGTTTATAAAAATTAAAGGGGAGTTCAACATGAAAGTATTTATTGGCGGCGGGTGACCCCGCTGGACATGACGCGCTGAGGTTTTGCTTAACAATTAGCGCACTCACGCGGAGGACTCTAAGTGCAGGATTTAATGGTTTGAAATTTATAATCTATAAAAATTAAGGAGGCGTTTAATATGAGAGTATTTATCGGAGTCGGCCACGGTGGGAGTGACTCAGGAGCCGTCGGGTATTTGGTGGAAAAAGAGGTTAATTTGGTTGAGGCTTTAGCTTGCAAAGATTTTTTAGAAATGCACGGCGTTGAGGTTTTGATGTCACGGGCAATAGATGAAAACGACCCGGTAACTGATGAAATCAACGAATGCAACGCCTTTGAGCCGGATTTAGCAATAGATGTGCACAGTAATTCCGGGCGCGGCGATGGATTTGAAGCATTTTATCACTATAAAGGCGGCCTCAGCAAAGATTTAGCAGAAAATATAGAGAGCGAAGTTAAAAAAATTGGTCAAAATTCGAGGGGCTGTAAAACGAAATTAGGATCCAGTGGCAGCGATTATTATGCATTTATCCGCGAAACAATTTGCCCCGCGGTGATTTGCGAGGGATTTTTCGTCGATAACGAGACAGATGTTCAAATTGCGGATTCACTGGAAGAACAAAAAGCCTTTGGTATCGCCTATGCGAAAGGAATCTTAAAGACGCTTGGAATTTCTATAAAAGAAAATTCATCGCAACCAGAATCAGATAAAAAAGCAAAATATTTTGTTCAAGTCGGAGCATATTCAAAGCGAGAAAACGCTGAAAATCAGCTTCAAAATGCCAAAAACGCCGGATTCTCCAACGCCTTTATGCGCTTGACCTAGCTTAATAATTTTCACATAAAATTCGACGCGAACAGAAAAAATATATGCCTGAATTTTTAAGCGTTGTATGCGGATTAATGGTTCTTTTGTTTACTTTTTTTTCGTAAAGAAAAGTAAAGGGAGATGGAAAATATGGAAAACAAAACCTTTGGAATAGCTTCGTTCGCAATTTTGATTGAAGTGATTATTACATATCTCAACCAATTCTTTGTACAAGAAAATTTCTGCTGGCAAATTACCCTTAGCATAGTTTTAGGCATAGTTATTGCAGTGATCTATAAACTTGACTTGCCTGCATGTTTTAATTTGAGATCAGATGTACCATACGTTGGCAGTGTGCTAACAGGAATTTTATTGTTGCGTTGAAGCAATTATGTTTTTGATTTGACAACAAAACTATTGAATATTTAATGTAATTAAAACTAAAAACGTTAAATCTGAACAGCTCAATTGTTAGTATAGACTAGCTTTTGAGCTATTTTTTATTTGCTTTGAATAATAAAATAATGTCAAATAATATGAAATTTTGCAGATTGAAACTAGTCATTTAATTTAAAATATAAAGTTTTGTTTGCTTTGAAATTTTTTGTTTTGAAGAGAAATTTTATCTGTTATATGTTGACAGACTTTAAAACAGCGATATCATAATATAAGGTACTTTGAGGGCTATTTTGCTGGAGTCGAGGGGAAACTATTATGATTAAAAAATTGTTAACGTTTGCTTTGCTATTTTCATTAATTTATGGGGAAAATACTGAAGATTCCTCAGCGCTGTGGTGGAATAAAGATTCAGCAACCAAAGCAAACATTTGTGAAGAAAAAATAAGTGCGGAGAATATTACGATGTAGATTGTGCAATAGCTTATATCAAAAAGATGTTGCCTTTAACTGGCTATAAAGAAATTAGCGAAGTAGGAAAAAAATGTGAGTATAGATTATACCTGTGAGATTATAATAAAGTAACAAGATTTCCGAACATTATGCTACAAGAATTAAGGAAAAACCAAGAAGGTTTTACTTTTATAGTGGTGTTAAAAACGTAACAAAAGAAATTGGAGGTCTATTTGGAATTAATGAAAACCTGAGCAAAAAAGTTTTGTTAAAACTTTTAAACGATAGTAAGTATAGTACTCTTGTTCCTGATCAATTATCTAAATTAATAGACGATATTGTAGCTGGATCCAAACGGAATGGAAACCCTTATAAAACTGCTGGCTTTTTGCGGGAGGAGCAGCAGGAGTAGCTTTTGCAGTAAAAATATTAGCATTGGCGACTGGAGGCGCATTTGGTTTTGCCGCTATTGTTTTTTTGTGAGGAAGGCTTATGCCGTTCTGCGATGTCTTGGTGGAGAGATTTTAACAGAGATAAAAAATGAAAAAGCATTGGATAGAAATACAAAATTATGCAGAAGCTATGGAGCAACTTTTAGATAAACATAAATAATGAAAATCCTTTGAATAATGGTGAATTTATGGGAGTATCTTTATTTACAGATGTCTTAAGTGGAAAAGTAAGATATGAGGATGCTATAGTCGTAGACTATAATCTTGAATATCTGAATAAAATGACATATAATGAAGTTGCAAGTTTACAAGATGATGATATAAAGAAAATATTTTACGCATTTACTCGGGATAACAATGATAAATATTATGATTTATATAATACTTATATATTAAACATTCTGGATCAACTAACTTAATAAGTAAAAATATTTGTTCTTCACCATTTAAAGAACTTTTCATATGCTTTAAATTTGTAATTAGTTGATAAGCATATAATTCTTTATCAATTTC
>OIYR01001219.1_pt1 | contig 13313 bp, 8 predicted proteins | sample 1588221 | NCBI WGS metagenome assembly OIYR01 (sample SAMN03283292) | human gut metagenome | biome: human-associated habitat; material: feces | host: Homo sapiens | place: Peru | collected 2012 | reverse complement strand
AAGATGTGCTTCTGCCATAGCCATACCAACTGCCATAGCCATACCCTGTCCAAGAGGTCCTGTTGTAGCTTCAACACCAACTGTGTGGCCATATTCTGGATGACCTGGTGTCTTAGAACCCATCTGTCTGAAATTCTTTACATCATCTAAAGAAAGATTGCCAATTCCAAGTAAATGGAACAATGAGTAAAGAAGCATTGAACCATGTCCTCCAGAAAGAACGAATCTGTCTCTGTTCTCCCATTCTGGATCAGCCGGGTTGTAATTCATATGGTTAGTCCATAATTCATAAGCTGTTGGTGCAGTTCCAAGTGGAAGTCCAGGATGTCCTGAATTAGCCTTCTGGATTGCATCTGCTGACAATACTCTGATTGCATTAATTGACATTTCATCGATGTTAGTCATAGTTTCCTCCCTGTGTAAGCACATCTGTGCATATTATAGATATATAATTATCTGTCTTTAAAATCTGCCTCTGTCAAGAATATAACATCACCATTCTCGCTTCTCTTCTTCTTAAGTCCGCCAAAGAATCTTCTTGATGCTCTTCTTTCAGAGTTGATAATTGCCTGATTGATAATTTCCTTGATATCATCAAGTTTAATATTATCATTCACATTATGGAGTTTGTCAATCTTAAGATACAGTTCCAGTAATGCATCATCATCAACCTCATACTGTCTCTTTCTGGCAAATCTCTTTGCCATCTCAACAAGCTCGTTAACTGTGTACTGCTTAAGAACAATTCTGTGATTGAATGTCTTGGTAAGCTCAGGATTAAAGTTGATAAGAACATTCATGTCTGTATCTGAATCTTCAAATATGACAATCATTCTATCTGTATCCTGTTCAAGACAGTTAAGCAGTTCATTAATTCTCTTAGGCTGGATTGTTCCTGCACCTTCAACGATAAGAGCTGTTCCCTTAAGTCTTCCCATTGCCTTGGCAATACCTCTCTGGTTAATACTCTCTCCGGATGTCTTTGCAATCTTCTTTGGCTGGTCTGGATATAAAGTATTAATGGCTCTTATTATAGTTCTTGCAAGGTCTGTCTTATCAGAACTTGAATTACCAGAAATAAGAATATTTCCTGATGCTGATGAATTCATCTGCATTTCATCGTCAATTGTATCGAAAAGATCAGCTAACTGTTCCTCAAGTCCTGGCATATCTCTGTACTTTCTGAATATCTTTGCCAGTTCTCCTGTAAGCTTCTTCTCTCTCTGCTCAGTTTCTTCAATCTCTTCTTCCATAGTCAATGGCTGTTCTTCTTCATGTCTGGTGAATGGAATTACTGTTTCTTCCGGCTCAACACCTGCAGCTACCTCATCTAGTACAACAGCCTCCTCACCTTCTTCTTTATTGTCTTTATTATCAATATCTTCATTCATAATTGAATTGATATCTGAAATCATTGATTCTGACACAGTTGGTATCTGTGCTGTAACTAAAGGAATATCTTCATTCTCTATAGCAGTTGCTGCCTGCTCCAGTCTCGCTGCAGCCTTACCTGTTCTTATTGCAAGATCCATTCTCGCTGAATCAACTGCCATCTGTGCAAGAGCTGCTCTCTTTGCTTCTTCCTTATCAATCTCTTTACCGTCAGCCAGTGCTTCTGCTTTCTTCTGCTCTACGAGCTTTTCATAAGCTGCACTTTTCTCGTCTTTCTCATCAAGATAACGCTCAAGCTCTGACTTGGAGAATTCCTTAGTATCCTGCTTGCCATACTTTTCTTCTCTTACAGACTGCATCCACTCTGTTATATCCATCTGGCCTTCAATCTGGTCATCATCTTCCTGAGCTTCTGCATCATCATTAACACCCTGTTCAGCTACAGGAGCCGGAGTCTTAACCTCCTCTGCAGGCTGTTCTTCCTTGTTCTTAGAAGCTGGTACAAATGTCTTAACATCGGTATCTTCTTCCTCATCACCGAACAAGTCACTCATCTTGGCAGCAAGCTCTTCCTGAAGATTTCTTGTATCATATAAATTGTTATATTCAGGTACAGGAACATTAATATCTATATTCTCTGCTTCCTTATTGATTCTTTCCTCAGCTTCTTTTCTCTGTTCAGCTTCGTCTTCTTTATTGATCTGCTCATAGTTATCAGCTAACTTCTGCTTTGCATTCTCAATAAGCTCCTTAAGTGAGACATTTGCCTTATTAATCTCGCTTGAGAAATTCTTCTCTCCATCTTGGCTAAGTGTCTCAGAAACCTCTGGCTTCTCCACCTGAGGAGTCTCTATCTTAGACATAACAACAGAGCTGTCCTTAGTATTATCTGCATCTTCATCCTTATTCAGAGCTTTCATTAAAAATGCTTTGATATCATCATCCTGGTCGTTCTGTACAAGGTCTATTGAAAGAGGTCCTTCCTCCTGTTCCTTATCATATTCAGGAACATTAAGACTTACCTCTGGTGCAGGCTGTTTACCAGATGCTTTCTGTTCTTTCTCATCTTCTTCACGGAAAACATCTTCAACTTCATCTCTCTTAAGATTAGCAAGCTCCTTCTGCTTTGCAAAAAGCTCTTCCTTATTAGCTTCAACATCGCTCTTTCTCTTCATGACATCATCTAAGATGCCTTTCTGTGTCTTAGTAAGAACAACACCAAGCTTTTCCTTTAACTGGACTGCCTTCTCAACATATGTACCATCCTGAAACCACAGAACGATATTATCACATGTCTTAATACATTCTTCTTTTCTTCCAGTCTTATAATAAAGAACTGCAAGCTCATACATATATTTTTCATCAATTTCATGATCCCTGTAATCCTCTAATATTCCTACAAGTTCATTATCTGATGCATTCTGTGCCTTTCTAAGGTCATAATACAGAATGAATCTGCTTACATCGTGCTGTGAAGATTTGCTGTATTCTTCATAAAGCTCGTTGGCATTATCAAAATCTCCAACTTTAATAAAGAATTCAGTAAGCTTATATACAAGCTTTCTTCCTCCAAGGTTTCTATTATAAGCAAGAATAGCCATATCTCTTGCTTCTTCAAAGTCACCGACTGCTTCCTGTACATTGATAACAGTAGCCAGTGCCTGCCAGTCCTTAACCTTGGTCCAGTTAATATCTTTAGCTATGGCTGCTGCCTCTGCATATTCTTTTTTCGCTGCCAGTTTCTTAATCTGGTCTATCTTAATTCCTAATTCGTATTTATTCATAATATATATATTCCTCATTCCAATGCTTACTCGTTGAATGTTGTGAATAATCTAATTGTCGTATTTTACAACTCATTAAAGTTTAGCACAGCCTAAGTTCATTGTAAACCAAGTTCACAGAATTGTTACAAATATGTTACAAAAAATCAAATGTAGCCTGTTCGTAATCCATTCTTGTGTATTCCAATTCTGATTCCTTCGTACTGCTGTAATAATCAACAACAACAGTCTGCTGCCTTGAATCAACCAGCTTCTGACCAAGTATGTAATTAACATCGAATCTTCCTGTAATAGCAGGAGTTGCACCTCTTGCCGGAACAATAAGCTGGACATGATTAGTTGCAAGCAGCTTGAATATTGGCTCCCATATGTATATATCCTTTGCCGCACCAAATGGGTTATCTATGAATATTGTCTTACCTTCAACACCTTCATTTCCTGAAGAATTCATATTAGATATGTAATTGATAATCGCAATAAGGAACTGGATATATATACCCTGTGACTGTCCTGTTGAACCAACCGCTTCCTCATATCTTAAGTAACGGCTCTGGTCCTTGATTCTTTCTCTCTTATACAGATTAATTCTGATTGAATTCATGTCTGTAACAATAACTGAGAAAAGTCTCTTCCATGACAGTCTGTTTCTTATATACTTGAGTCTTTCCGCAGGCTCCTTAAAGCTTTCCGCCATGAATACAGTTTCATCAATATATTCAGACATTTTTTCCTTGTAAAGTTCTTCCTTTATATAAGGAATCTGCAAACTGATTATTGCAATCTGTTCTCCGTCAAGATTGATATTAGATAACTGTGGCAGACGGTCAAGCTCAGTCTTAATATTACTGCATGTCTGGATACAACGATTTTCGAAGTTATCCTTAATCATCTGCATATCCTCTATACCCTTGGCAATGCGATCTTTTTCTAACTGTATAAATGTGTTCGTCTCATTTAACGATTCAATCATACTTCTGGTCTTAGCCACATTTTCAGGAACATTAAGCGATATCCTTACTTCATCTGCAAGCTCGACTGCATTAAATCCGTTAAGCAAGTCAATAAGCTTGGATTTATTCTTATTAAATTCATCAACCTTCTTATACTCTAATCTGGTAATTGAAGCATATTCTTTATGAACAGCCTCATATTCTGTAAGATTGGCTGTAATTCCTTGTGCATCCTCCGGACGGAATTCTTCTGGAACATGCATGCCCGCATCTGACACAATTCTTTCAAGGTCTTTTCTGCATACAAGAATGTCTTTCAATGAATCAGACATCTGTCTGTGTGTCTTTTCCTGAACCTTGGTGTTATCCTCTAACTTCTTAATAAGCGCCTTGTGCTGTGTAATGAATCCATCAGGGTCATCACATGGGAATTCGTTAAAGCTTCCATAATTATTCTCAATCTGGTTAATACCATGTGCGATACTTCCCTCAAGTCTGTTAAGAAGTGCTTCCTGCGACTCAAGCTCTTCCCTTACAGAATCACTGCCCTTCACAAGATTGTTAAGAGCGTCCTTGGCAGTTCTTAACTGCTGTGAACCTGCTGCCATAATCTCACCGGCTTCATACTTTGCCTTAATATCGTCAAATGTATAACCTCTGTACTCTATTGCATCACGACATTTGTTCATAGAAGCTGACAGATGATTCATAAGCGCCTGCTTATCCGCAAAGTCACTGTTCTTCTGTGAAAGTGCTGTCTTTAAACCAGTGAATCTGCTCTCGATTTCATCCTTATCAAGGCGGTATGTATCATCATCGATTTCTATTGAAACATTTTCATCATAATAAGGTGCGTACTGCTCCTCCCATGACTTAATGATTTCATCATATGCCTTTCTTGTACTGTCCTCGAAATCTCTCGCGGTATCATACTCAGAATTAGCAGAAGCTGCTGCCTCCTCGCACTCATATATGCGGTTTCTTGCACTGTCCACATCAGCCTTCAGTCTCTTTAATCGCTCATACTTCTTATCTATAGAAGTATTCATCTCCATAATACGCGAAAGCAGGCTGCATGCTGCTTCCTTCTCTTCTATATCATCTCTTGTCTGTGCGAGGTTCCTTGAAAGCTGCTCTTTAACCTCATTTAACACACTTCTCTTCTTCTCAGCCTCAATAATTGAAGCCTCGCTGTCAGCAATCTTTAATCTGATTGCTTCTGCCTCGGACGCATCCACCTTTCCAGACGCAGCATTATATACAAGTGCAAATGTATAATCATTCCACACAAGCTCCATTCTGTCAGACAGCTTTCCTGCCTGTGCCTTATGGGAATCAAGTTCCTCCTGTGCGAGCTTAATCTGTGTCTCAAGCTTTGCCTCATCACGCAGGAACGACATATCCTTTAATGCGAATACAATCAGGTCTTTGTTAATCTCTAACTTAGTGTCGATAAGCACCTGCTCGCTTATAACAGGATAAGCAGCCGCACCCTTACCGAAATCCTTAAGCATCTCATCAGCTTTAATTCTCTCGAAATCATCCTTTATTATAAATGCGTACTCAATGAAAGGTGTTCTCTTTAATACATCTCTCTTCTGTCCTGCATTCAGATTAGCAAACCACTCATGTCCCTCAACAACATCTGAACCATACTGACTTTCAAGGTATTCCTTAAGTCTGTCTCTTTCAGGACTCTTACAGATATATGCTCCCTTTCTTGCATTGTCAATAAAGCTCTCAAGTTCCTTGGCTGCCTTACACTCTTCTGTATATTCACTGCGCATCTTCTGGTAAGTCTCAAGAATAACTGAAAGCATTGCCTCGTCATTATCTGCACTGTATATTTCACGGATTTTACCCATGCGCTCGTTATCAGCATTTCCAGCTTCATCAGCCTTTTCAAGCTTTTCTGACTGTTCTGTGAATATATCAATAAGTGCTTTATTGGCAGATATTGTCTCATTAAGTGACATTAACTGCTGCTGCACATCATTGAATTTTTCGGACATTCTTGTCTCTTCATTCTTTAACAGTTCTTTATCCCTGAATGACTTGTCATATTCTTCAGATGCATTTTCACATACGACAGTTCCAGCCTCTGATAAAGCTGCTCCAAGCTGTGTCTGTAACTCCTGTATCTCGTTCTCAAGATTATCTGAAAGACTGCCAAGACCTGCTGCCTCTTTGTCAGCATTTCTAAGGTTATCCTTAGCCTCTGATAATCTGACTTCCAGAGCCTTAACACGGTTAGCTGCTATATCAAGCTTTTCTTTAAGTCTTCTGGTCTCTGTCTCATAGAATTTTCTGTAACCTGCAGCAAGTATCTTTAACTCTGCTGTTATATCCGTATCTTCTCTTAATCTGTTATCTATCGCAATCTGAAGTCCTTTATAAGACTTCTCGTATTCTGCATAGTCTTTATAATCGCCCGCAGACTCCATCAAAGAAAGCTTTCCTCTTGCTTCTTCAATTGCAGCGTTCTTAAGTTCAAGTGCCTTTCTTGTCTCATTAACAAGGCTCTCAACTCCCGCCATCGAATTCTTTTCAGACATAACCTCTGCAACTGCTATAGCTTCCTTCTCGTGTGCAAGCTCGTCATACATCTTAGTGATAAGGTCATCCTGACTCTTAAGTTCCTTATCCTTCTTATCACTTTCGCTCATGGCAACAAGAAGCAGGTCATAAAGCTGCTTCTCTATCTCTTCTTTTCTGTTGTAAAATGCTTCATATGTCGACAGGTATTCTTTAAAACTGTCGATAGCCGCAATCTGGCTGTCATATGCTCCAAGCTGTGAATGTTTCTTTGAAAGCTCCACTAACTTGTCCTTGATGTCCATAAGAGTCTGCGCCATCATGCCCTCGTCATTATCAACTGACAGCTTGTTATTGAAGGATTTCTGGATAATCTCCTCTATAAGCAGATCTTCAACAACCTTACGGCTTGTCTTATAATTTGACTCGAAATATGTTCTTACATGTCCCTCTGTCTTGTTAATTCCACGCACAATTTCCCATGCACTCTCATATATTCCGTAGTTACTTATGAAGCTCTGGTAATCACCTTTTCTGTCAAATATCTTAACGACATATTTGTACCCGCCCTTCTCAAGGTCACGAAGATAAGCCTTAAGTCCGTTATATGTAATTCTCTCTCCATTACTTACAAGTGGAAGATTCTTAATGTCGTTATCTCCAAACTCCCTGTAGAATATGCAGTAATTAAAGTATTCTACGCTTGCTGTCGGTGCAGCTGTCTGTTCCTGTCCATCCTGATTCTCATCGTCTGTGCCTCTTCCCTTTCTTGCACAGAAACCGGTTGTCATGAACCTGAAACCATCCTTCTGATAACATGGATCTAACTTCCACTCAACCAAAGAATGAATACATGTATTACCGCTTCCCTGTCTGAAAAGCTTCTCTATCGGCTGCTTGTCATCAAGCGTACAGTTAGGGAGCATATTCTGCATAAGAAGCAGCATAAGCAGACTCTTGCCACCGCCATTGGCAAGGTCATATATAGTATTTTGGCAGTTGAAGCGCATCACGAAATCGTCGTACACCTGTGTACCGAAATTATATTTAACATTATTAACTCTGATTCTGTTAATCTGTGGCATCGCGTCCTCCATTCATAAGTTCGGCAAATCGTCCTCTGTAATCATCAAAATAATTCTCTATAAGACTTCTGAATCTGTCTGTCGGATAATATCTGTCCTGACTCTCAACTAAAAGTTCCTGCGCAACGCAGAAATTAAGCACAAGCTTTACCATACCCGACTTGGAATTTCTTGCTGCTCTCGCTCCTGTCTGATCCTCTACTGTTGTCACCGGCAGCTCGTCCCATGTAAGTGCTATCTGCTTAAAGCTGTTCTCCTCTACCTCATCAAGCACAAGCCCTGCACTCTTATCAACAATACCACCTGTTGTCTTATCAACATTTTTAATGATGTCCTCAAGTCTTATGAACTCAGCATAAGTTGAACTCATTGTATCTGAATAAAACTCTGTTATTATGTTGTAGATTATAAAATACGCAAGATATAACTCTTTATTAACTCTTAATCCAAGTACATTTCTTAATTCCTCGTTGGAATATCCAAACACCCTGTTATTATCACCCGCGCTCACATACAGACCATTGTTATATTCATATATGTTAAGATTAAGTTTCTTAAGTGACATATGAACGATGTCATACACTTCTGCATTATTATTGTATTCCTGATAAAGAGCTGCATTGTCGCCCCTCTCAGACACATTTTCCCCTGTGATAAGTTTGGAAACTATGTCCAGTGCCTTATCTAGATTTCTATTCTCCATGTGCTTCCTTTCGTACCAATTCAACATCTGCCATCATACAGTTATCCGACAATACAACCTGCCCGCCAAGCCCTTTTCTTATTGCAAATGTAAAGCTTTCCGTATCTTTAAAGCCTTCCCCTAAGTATGCATCAAGAAATGTATCTTCTCCCGCATCACCGCCAAGCTGGTACTCATCCTTCTGGCACAGATTAACAAAGAAAGAGAAGAAATCTGCATTTCTTAAAACCTGCTCACCATACGCCCTCTTCATTGCATCTGCAAACTGACCGAGTGTTATAATGTCCGATTTTTTCAAACACGCAACAAGATTTTTCATAAGGAATACATAATTATCCTTAATTCTTTTCTCTTCAATCTCATCTGCGAATTCGATATCTTCCGGTCTTTCATTGCTTATAAGCTCTTTCTCCTCATATCTTGGAGGCTTCACCATAAGCGCATCATCAATGCTTATCAGGTCAAATGTCTTTCTTATGTTCAGCTTTAGGAGCGGACTTAACATTGTGACCAATATATCTGCATTGTCCCTCTTAATCATATCTGAAAGCGCCGATGTGAAATCCATATGGCTTCTTAATCTGCCGAGCTTGGCGCGTCTTACCGCATCATCGGTCATCTTCTGCATTTCTGTACAATCCTTTAACAGCTCGCTGTGCCTGTTCATCGCCTGCTTAAGCTGAGTCTCAAGACTGTATATCTCGTTCATCGTCCTGTAATAGCCTTCGCCTGTGCTGCCCGATGCATTAAGCTTCTCGATTGATTTTGCAATAAGGTCACGGTTCTTCTTAAAAAGCTTTTCCTCATCATCAAACCATTTCATTCCTGTCTTGACGAATTCCTCATAAGCCTCTATTCCTGCAAATACATCGCCCGACAATATTGTCAGCACTTCATTCTTCTTTAACTTAAGTCGGTTGACTTCTTCGTTGATTCTTTCAACCACTTCAACTCCGCCACGGAAGTTCTGTGAATTAATCATTTTTTCAAGAAGGAGCTGGGATACGCTTATCCTGCTCTCGTCCTTGATTTCCTTGGTATCAAGATAGAATTCAATAGCATCCGGACTTATCGAATACCACACGGTATTGTCCCTTATCGAGCTCTCAATTATCTTCATTCTTGAAACTCTCTTTTTCCTGTCCACCGGATCAAAATACGAGAATTCAAATGGTCTGCCATCATTCTTTATCTTGTCAAATATATAATCAGCAATCTCTTTGCTGTCCTGTTCATTCAAATCAAGCCCGAAATCTCTCTTAAGTATCAGCCTTAAGAAATCGAGATATTCGGGATATGTAACATCCTTTTCCTTAAAGTTATTCTCCTCTATAAAGAAACGGAGAACTGCCATAACTATATAGCCCATATCAAGGATTTCGTACTTGCCGTCCTTGAAATTAGAAAATGATGTGTCTATCAGTCTGAAGAAAGGATAATATTTCTTCAGATTAAGCATTCGTTCACGGTGATCCGATATGATATCACCTGTCATATTCTCTGCCATAGTATTCTTCATTTCTGCGCACGCATTTTACACATATTGTCTTAACGCCCGGTGCGCCAGGGCATTAAGCACTTGGTTCTTCGCCAAATTTAAAGCTCGGTTCTTCCGTCCAGCGCTCTTAAAAGTGTAACCTCATCGATATATTCAAGGTCGCCGCCGACAGGAACTCCGCTTGCAATTCTTGTCACCTTAATTCCTGTTGGCTTTATCATTTTGCTTATGTACATTGCTGTTGTCTCACCCTCCAGGTTGGAATTAGTTGCGATAATAACCTCGTCAACATCTCCCTGAAGCCTTACCATAAGCTCCTTTAACTTAATATCAGCCGGTCCGATTCCAAGCATCGGGCTTATTGCACCATGAAGAACATGATATACGCCCTCGTACTTTCCTGTCTTTTCATATGCCGCCATATCTCTTGTATGTTCAACTACCATAATTGTCTTATGGTCTCTTTTCTGGTCGCGGCATATCGGACACAGTTCTTCATCTGTAAGTGTAAAACACTCCTTACAGTAGTGAATATGCTGCTTTGCATCAATCATTGTATCTGCAAGGCTCTTAACCTCAGATTCAGGCATGTTTATAATGTGAAATGCCAGGCGCTGGGCGCTCTTCGCCCCAACCCCTGGTAATCTCGACAATTCTTCAATTAATCTGTTAATATGACCACTGTAGATGTCCATTAGAATAAGCCTCCGCCTAATCCTCCAAGTCCTCCAGTAATCTTAGCCATCTGTGCCTGTGACTCTTCTTCGCATTTTCTTAAAGCTTCATTAGTAGCTGCTACGATTAAGTCCTCAAGCATCTCTACATCATCTGGATCAACTGCTTCAGGGTCAATCTTAACCTTAGATACTTCTCTCTTACCTGTAACAGTTACCTCAACTACTCCGCCGCCTGCTGTAGCGCTGAATTCCTTATTCTCAAGCTCTGCCTGCTGCTCCTCCATCTGACGCTGCATTCTCTGTGCCTGCTTCATCAGATTATTCATATTACCAGGCATTCCTCCTGGAAAACCACCTCTTTTAGCCATTATATAAGTTCCTCCTTATCATCTACTTCTATATCTATGCCTACGAGTTCCTTAAGATCCACAAATCTGCTGTGGAAATCCTCATCATCGTTAAGCTTAGTCACTTTAATTGAAACCCTTACTCCTGTTCTCTCCTCAATGACATTCTCTATGCTTTCCATAACTTCCTGTCTGCTGAGTGAATTATAGGCACTAAGTGATTCTACCATAATTTCAAGACTAATTCCATCTTCTGCTAATGTAACATGTGCAGTTTGTAAAAATGTCTGATTAACCGGGTCGTCTATCGTTGCTATGATATCCTTCCAGCCTGCCGCAATTGCCTTAACATCTTCCGGAACAGCGTCATATACACGCTTAACTACAGGCTTCTTAGGTGCCTGCTGCACTGCTGCTGCCTGGCCTCCCGCAGCACCTACATTTACAAGTCTGCCGCTTTTAATATCATCAAGTACTTTCTGTAACTGCCCTTCAAGCATTGTCACACGGCTTACAACATCGCCGATATCCTGACTGTTATCCATTGCCGGGCGCATCAGCTTTATAAATGTTATCTCTGTCTTAACTCTCTTCTGTGTAGAGAACTTCAGGTCATTCGATAATTCTGACAACACTCTTATATAGTACATAAGTGTATCTATATCAACATTCTGTGCATCTTTCTTCAGGTCTTCAAGATTATCTGCCGATACTTCTATTACATCTTCAATTCTTTCTGCATCTTTAGTTGTCTTAATAAGAAGAAGATTTCTAAGATACCATATAAAGTCTGTAACAAACTGTGAAAGGTCTCTTCCCTGCATTATCAGATCTTCCATCAGTGACATGCACACAGCAACATCTCCTGACAGGATTGTTGAAAGCATTTTACTAAATACCGCCGTGTCAACTGCCCCAAGAACATCTAATACATTTTCATACTTAAGGTCTTTTCCCAGATAAAATGCCAGACACTGGTCTAACAGACTTAACGCATCTCGCATAGAACCATCTGCAGCTTTGGCAACATATTTTATTGCCTTATCCTCTACATTCAGCCCCTCCGCCTTCATAAGTTCTGACAGTCTTGCGGCAATTGTCTCTATTGTTATCCTGTGGAAGTCATATCTCTGACATCTTGAAAGGATAGTAATAGGAATCCTCGCCACCTCTGTAGTAGCCAGTATAAATATTACATATGCCGGAGGTTCTTCCAGTGTTTTTAGCAATGCATTAAACGCTCCTGTAGAAAGCATATGAACCTCATCGATTATATAGACTTTAAATCTGCCCTCTGTCGGTGAATATTGGACCTCTTCCCTTATCTGTCTTATATTATCGACACCATTATTAGATGCCGCATCTATTTCTACTACATCACCACTACTTGAAAAATTCAAGCAATTAGAACATTTACCGCAAGGATTACCATTATCTAGTGATTCACAATTAACCATTCTAGCAAGTATTTTAGCAGTAGTTGTTTTTCCTGTACCACGAGGGCCAGAAAATAAATATGCATGTGACACACGCCCACTAACAACAGCATTTTGAATAATTTTAACTATATTATCTTGGCCAAACACTTCATCAAAAGAAGTAGGACGATACTTTCTATACAAAGCTAAATATGCCATATAAATCACCACACAATTCCAAGATAATTATAACACATTTTTATATATTTTTAACTTATTTTCTCCTATTTTTAAAAAAATTACTTAACATTACACTATACTTATCTTCTAATGCTTTATTATTATATTTTTCAACGTTTTTTAAATCATCAAAAGAAAAACATTTGTTCGTATGAAATGTACTATCAAGTAAATAATATACTTTACCTATTCTAGATTCCATTATTGCCCCCATACACATCATACAAGGTGATAATGTAATATACATCTCGCAATCATCTAATCGCCAACTATCTTTATATTTACATGCATCAACAATTGCCATAATTTCCGCATGGCAAATTGCAATTTTGCTTGTTTCTTTTTTGTTGTATCCACAACCGACTATTTTGTCTTTATCAACAATCACACAACCAACAGGCACTTCAGCATTTTGCATAGCCTTTTCAGCAAGATCACAAGCAGCTTTCATATAGTTCATATTTTCACCATCCCGAAGAAAATCTAAAAGCAAATCACTAATTAGCTTTTAGATTTTCAAAAATTAATTATAAAAAAAGATGCACACAATAAGGGATAGTTAAAGCTGCTGTTTTCCAACCCTGACTTATTTCCTATATTATTGTTGCATCAATAAAATAATACAACATATATTTAAAAAAATCAATTCCTTTATCTTTCTTTCTCCCATGTTCCACGTGAAAC
>OIYR01001218.1_pt1 | contig 13315 bp, 15 predicted proteins | sample 1588221 | NCBI WGS metagenome assembly OIYR01 (sample SAMN03283292) | human gut metagenome | biome: human-associated habitat; material: feces | host: Homo sapiens | place: Peru | collected 2012 | reverse complement strand
ACGCTTCATAACTATGCATAAATCCATGTCTACCTGTCAACAAGTAACCTTCTAACATACCTTCGCAAAGATGTTCTGAAAGTACTGAGTCTATTACTCTTCCATATGGATTTATAAATTCATCTGAGTCATATCTTATTCCATTCCATTGTCTATTAGTTACTTCAAAAATATGATTTAGTCTGTTAGAAAGTGCTTCATCTGGACCAAATATTCTAAAGTTCTTTTTAGATTCATTTAGTCTAATAATATCTCTTATGAAGTATCCTAGTTCCATCATATCTTGGGCTATTACTTCTCCTGGTTTTTTAATATCAAGAGCGTAGCCTCTAAAATCCGGAATATTTAATTCTTCAAGAAGTTTTCCGCCATTAGCGTGTGGATTCATTCCCATTCTGTATTCTCCAGTTGGAGCTAATGCTTTTAATTCTTTTTTAAGTGTTCCATTTTTATCAAATAGTTCTTCTGGTTTATAACTCTTCATCCACGCTTCTAATATTTCTACGTTTTCTGGATGTTCTTTATTTACAGGTATTGGTACTTGATGTGATCTAAATGTACCTTCAATTTGTTTTCCATCAATAAATTTTGGTCCACCCCAACCTTTTGGAGTTTTTAAAATAATCATTGGAAAAGTTGCTCTTTTATTAAGTCTTGTTTTATCTTTTATGATATTTATATCTCTAATACATCTATCTAATGTTTTAGCCATACATTCATGCATTTTAGCTGTAGTATTTGCTTCAACTATATATGGTTCCCATCCACAACCTTCAAAAAATTTAATTAATTCTTCTTCTGGCATTCTTGCAAATATTGTTGGGTTTGCTATTTTGTATCCATTTAAATGAAGTATTGGAAGTACTATACCATCAGTTAATGGATTTATTATTTTATTTAGATGCCATGATGCAGCTAAAGGACCAGTTTCTGCTTCTCCGTCTCCTACTACACAAGCAGCTATAAGACTTGGATTATCAAGTACTGCTCCAAAAGCATGGGCAAGACTATAACCTAGTTCTCCACCTTCATTAATACTACCTGGTGTTTCTGGTGCTACATGTGAGCTAATTCCTCCAGGGAAACTAAACTGTTTGAATAATTTTTTCATACCCTCTTCATCTTCAGTAATATTAGGATATATTTCAGTATAACTTCCTTCTAAATAAGTATTAGCAACCATTGCTTGTCCACCATGTCCTGGACCAGATATATATATCATATCTAATTTATTCTTTTTTATTATTCTATTTAGATGAACATATACAAAGTTTTGACCAGGTGCGGTTCCCCAGTGACCTACTACATTTGGTTTAATATGATCAAGTGTTAACTTTTCTTTTAAAAGAGGATTATCTTTTAAATATAGTTGACCTACTGATAAGTAATTACATGCTCTATAATATGCATCTATTCTTTTTAATTCTATATCACTTAGTGTTTTCATTGTTCCTCCTATTATAATATTATTTTACTATAATTTTAACTAAAAAAAAAGAGTTCTATAAAACTCTTTCACATAAATCTTCATACTTATTTCCATGTGGTGTGATTACTAATTGTCTTGTATTTTCATCAACCATTTTAAATTTGATATCTAATCTATTTTTAGGTAGGATATCTTCAATTAAATCAGCCCATTCAATAATACATACACCACGTTTAGTGAAGTATTCTTCTATTCCTAAATCTTGTTTTACATCACTAAGACGATATACATCCATATGGAACATTCTCATTTCTCCACCATCGTATTCTTTAATAATATTAAAAGTTGGAGATGTGATGTTATCATTAATACCTAGTGCTTTTGCGAATGCTTTAGCAAATACTGTTTTACCACTTCCTAAATCTCCTATTAAACATATAACCATATTAGGAAATTTTTCAGATTCAATATTTTGAGCTAATTCGATTGTATCATCTTCGGAATAAGTTGTTATTTTATATTGCATATATATCACCATATTCATTGTATCATTATTAGAAAAATTTATACAAGTATTTTTGTATATTTTACATTTTTTTGAGTAACTAGTCTATACGATAGTTTTTTTACTTACATACAATAGTCTAGGAGGATTTGAAAATGTTATATGATGAAAATAATAATTACTTCGATATAGTGTCTAATGAACTTGAATATGAGTATGACATAAATAAATATATTAATAAAAGCAAATATAATGATATAGATATTAATATTGATAGTATTAATTTTAATAGAGATGAGAGTTTGTATTCACCTATGGAAGGGTTTAATAAAGGTAATATGTTTAGTGATATGTATTCTAGATATAAGAATCATGTTTACAAATTAAAAGTTACTAATGATAGAGATATGTTACTTTATAAGATACAAATGTATAATTTTGCAATGAAAGACATGAATTTATACTTGGATATATATCCTGATGATAAGAAAATGTTAAGTAATTTTCAAGAATATAAGAAAATGTATAATGAACTTAAAAATAAATACGAGAATATTTATGGTCCATTATGCGTAAAAGATGTTGTTAGTAGTGATAAATGGACTTGGATAGATAATCCTTGGCCTTGGGATAAAGGAGGTAACTAGTATGTTTAAGTATGAAAAGACTTTAGAGTATCCAGTCAATGTTAGAAAGAAAGATATAAAGATGGCTAAACAGTTAATTACTCAAGTTGGTGGAAGCGATGGTGAGCTTGGAGCATCTTTAAGATATTTAATGCAGAGATTCACTATGCCAGATGATAAAGGTAAAGCTCTTCTTTCTGATATAGGTACTGAAGAACTTGGTCATGTTGAGATGATATGTACAATGGTTAGTCAATTACTTAAGGATGCTAGTGTTGAAGAGTTAAAAAAGAATGGACTTGAAGGATGGTACACTTCACATAAAAAAGGCGTATTCCCATTTAATCAAGATGGTATTCCATTCACAGCTGCTTATATAGCATCTACAGGAGATCCAATAGTTGATCTTCAAGAAGATATGGCAGCTGAAGAAAAAGCAAGAGCTACTTATGAAAACTTAATGGATTTAACTGATGATGAAAGTTTACTTGCTCCACTTAGTTTTTTAAGGCAAAGAGAGATAGTACACTTTAATAGATTTAAAGAATTACATGATTATTATAAAAAGAAAGGATATTAGCTTTTAATATCCTTTTTATTGAAAACAATTAAGCCAACTATAAAAAATAATACTGAATAAATGAAAATTACTAGAATAGATTTTCTTAGGGATAGATTTGTATTTAGTGTTTCGTTTATTAATTTAATATCACTTAACATATTTAAATCTAAGTATGGTAAAAATGTATATTCTAAAAATTTAAGATTAGTTAGTGTTAACAATTCAAATAGTGTGAAACCAAATGTTAATAACAATATAGTTATTCCTGATATTAATGAAGATGATTTTATAATTGTTGATAACATCATAATAATTACTGAGATTAATACTAGAGATTGTGAATAACTAATATATTTAGTAGTAAAGTTTACACTTATTGACTGTGTAAATAATGCGTAAATTGTCAAATTATGTAGTAAAATACTGAATAAAGTCAAAAAAATTGTTAATAACTTTGATATATATACTTTAGTTCTTTTTATAGGTTTTGTAAGGTAAATTCTAAATGTGCCTTTAGAATATTCACTTGACATAATTGAACAAAATATAATTGACAGAACTACTCCCACAAATGGTATTAGTTTTAAAATAAAATCTTCAGTTATTACTTTTTTATTTACATAATAATAAGCAACAATTGAAACTAAAAATACTAAGTGTGAACATATAAATTTAAACTTACCTAGTTTTATAAATTCATTTTTAATTAGATTTATCATTTGATTTACCTATCATTTTAAAGAAATCATTTTCTAGTGTATTGGTAGATTCACTAATCCTATAAACATTTATATTATTAAGTACAAGTTCTTTATTTATTAAACTCACCATGTCATCTGTTTCATACACTTCTAAATTTTCATTAACACAATAATCTTTTATAATTAGTCTTGCTTTAGAAAAATCATCTACTTCAAAAACTATATTTTTCTTATTATCATTTTGTTTTATTTTTATGCTATCAATTTTACCATCATTTATAAATATAATCTTATTACATAGCTCTTCTATATCACTAAGCATATGTGAAGATATAATAATAGTTGTGTCTTTTAAATCTTTTAACATTTTCATTATATTTTTAACACCTTCTCTATCAAGACCATTAGTTGGTTCATCTAGAATAAGTATTTTAGGTTTATTAATAAGGGACGATGCGATACCTAATCTTTCTTTCATACCTAGAGAGTATGTTTTAAACTTTTTTCCTAAGTATTTTTCCATTTCAACTATACGTACTATTTCTTCTATAGTTCCTTCATCTATGCCTTTAAACATGCTTTTAAATAACTCTAGATTCTTTTTTCCAGATAGATTATTATACATATCTGGATTTTCTATTAGTGTGCCTACGATAGACATAGCTTTTTCATAATCAGTTTTTAAATTGTAATTATAATAATAAATTTCTCCTTCATCATAATTATAAAGACCTGTCATAATCTTTAAGAGTGTACTTTTACCTGCTCCATTTTTACCAACTAAACCTACTATTTCACCTTCATAAATATCAAAACTAATGTTATCTAATATTTTCTTTCTACCAATTGTCTTACTTATATTTCTTACTTTTATTGCTTTTTTCATAATTCTTCCTTTCGTTAGTTGTATACTACAAAATTAAAAAAATCATTTCAAATTGGTAAAATTTTATTTTGAGATGATTTTATGATAATAAAAAAAGAAAATTCTCTTAGTGATAATTATAGTTTCACATAGAATTTTCTTTGTATTTTTAAATTTTATATATATTTTATTTTTTTACATATCATTTAGATCAACATTTTCTTCAGCAATAATATCTTTGAATAATTCTTTGAATCTAGCTATTTCTTTTACTTTAGCATCTTCATATACCACTTTTGTTCTACATATTGCTTTATAGAAATGTTTTAGTGTTACGACTGGACTATTTTCATATGAAGCAAGTGAGAATGCACTCATAACGATAGTAAGAGCAACATCTGGGTATCTATTACCTATTTCATAAATTCTTTTATATTCATCTGTCATTTGAACTATAAATCTGAATATTTTTTCTTTTAAGTAGTCAGTATATTCAAGTTTTACGCCTGTTCTTTTTTCATATTTAGGATATGTTCCAAGTAAGATTTGTGTACATTGATCTTCATCTGGTTCAGCTACATCTACTTTTAAGAAACGTCTTAAGAAGGCTCTATCTCTTAAAATATATGCTTCATATTCTTCATATGTAGTTGCACCTATCATTTTAATATCACCACGGTCTAGACCTGGCTTTAACATGTTGGCAAAGTCTATACTCATGTTAGTAGTGTTTCTGTTAACTAGAAGGTGAACTTCATCTATAAATAATATAATATTCTTTTTAGTTTTTAATTCATCTACTAATAATTGAAGTCTATTTTCAGTTTGTCCTTCTCCTACTTTAGTTTCACCAAGTAAACTTGAAATATTAACTTTAATTAATTCATATGGCTTTAATGCATTAGGTATCATACCATTTTTCATTCTGTAACCTATACCTTCAACAATAGCAGTTTTACCTACACCAGCTTTACCTACTAAAAGGGCACTTTTTTCTGGTGTTAAAAGTATTACTATAGCTTGTTCTATTTCACTGTCTCTTCCAATCGCGGGATTAGTAACATATTCTTTTCTACTTAAATTTTCTCCATACATTTCTAAAATACTAACATGATTTGGGTTGCTTGGATTAGCATTTAACTCTGCTTCATTATTAGCATTTACATTATTGTTTTGACTAACATTACTTAAATCTACCATTTCTATATTATTATTCATACTTTTCCCTCGTAATTCATATTAATTTTATCAATTTTTATAATAAATGTCTATATTTTTGTTGACAAATATCAAATGATAATCTATAATTATTTATGCAAGTGCCTGATTAGCTCAGTCGGTAGAGCGCACGGCTGTTAACCGTTAGGTCGCAGGTCCGAGTCCTGCATCAGGCGCCAGTTGAATATTGACTCTAGAATTTCTAGAGTTTTTTTCTTTGGTTAAAAGCCGTGCAATACATTAAGAATTAACAAAAATAATATTCCTGTAATAAGTGGTATAAAGAAACTATATATCATCCATTTTGTACCTACTTCACTTTTAATAGTAGCTAAAGTTGTACCACATGGAAAATGCATAATAGAAAATAATATAGTAGAAAGTGCTGTCATATATGTCCATCCATTGTTAATCAATACTTCTTTAATAGAAAGATAGTTTGATATCATTGGTACATTTTTATCGCCTAGATATCCCATTATAATAATTGGTAGAACTATTTCATTAGCTGGTAATGCCAAAAAGAAAGATAAAAGTATAACACCATCTAAGCCTATAAGAGAAGCAAATGGCTCTAAGAATTCGCTTATAACTTTAAATAAAGTAATATCTTTAATAGTAGTATTAGTCATCAGATATATAATTATTCCACAAGGAATTGATACTAATACTGCTTTTTTTAATATAGATAAAGACTTATATACTAGACTATTCTTTAATACCTTTTTTAGTTTAACTTTTTTATAATCAGGAAGTTCTAGTATAAAGAAACCATTATACCCCTTTAATATAGTTTTAGATAATATAAATGAAGTAAGCAGCGATATTAAAATAGAAAGTATTACAAATAAAGTTAAATAGAAAGATACTTGTAGTTTGTTATTAGATGTAGTAAAAAACATTGTGATGAGAGCTATTATCATTGGAAATCTACCATTACAGGGAATAAATGAATTTGTTAATATAGCTATCAGTTTATCTCTTTTACTATCTATTATTCTGCTTCCTACTACTGCACAAGCATTACATCCAAAACCTGAACAAATGGTTAATGCTTGTTTTCCATGACAACCACATTTCTTAAAAACATTATCAAAGTTAAAGGCAAGTCTTGGAAGTATTCCACTTTCTTCAGCATAAGTGAATAAAAAGAAGAAGATAACTAATGGTGGAAACATAACAGATACTATAAAGCTAACTACCCTATATACTCCGTAGATAAGTGGTTCATAAATATACCCTGGAATCTTTAAATATTGAACTAAGTTTAATAAGAGAACTTCTAACTTTGAAAATAAATAACTAAGAGCATCACTTGGATAATTAGCAAGTACTATAGTAATTAAAAATATACCAAACATAACAATAAACATTATAGATAAAGCATAAATCTTTTTAGTAAATATTTTATCTATAACACCTATTTCTTTTTCTTTTGATCTTTTTACTACTTCGTTTGTAATATTTTTAGAAATATCATTTAATAAAAGAGATACTTTGTCTGATATTTCTTCTGAATTAATATCCATTAAATAATTTTGTATATCTTCATTAATAATATTTACTTTATATTTTTTATTTATGGTTTCTACTAAGGTTTTATCTTTTTCTAAAAGACTTAATGCTATAAATCTAGATTTAAATTGATGTGTAAGATAGTCAAATATATCAGATATACCCTTTTCGATATTAAAATCATAAATATAGTTATAATTACTAGTACTTGTTGTATCTAAAGAATCTATTAATTCTTTAATACCAATGTTCTTTGATGCAGAACACTTTATTACTTTTATACCTAGTATTTCACTTAATCTTTTATCATCTACTTTTATACCTTTAGAATCCAATTCATCTATCATATTAAGACATAAAATTATATTTTTATTAATTTCAAGTATTTGTAAAAGTAGATGCAAGTTCTTTTCAATATTAGATGCATCCATAACATAAATTATCTTTTCATATTGTTCAAATAAAAGAGTATCTTTAGCTACTATTTCTTCTTCACTAAGACTTGAAAGTGAATATATACCTGGTAAATCTATTAAAGTATAATTAGTATTTATAATATTTTTTCTAGCCAATTTAACAGTTTTACCTGTCCAGTTACCAGTATGTTCATGTGAGTGAGTTAATATATTGAAAATAGAAGATTTACCTACGTTAGGATTACCAACTAAAAGAATATTTTTATTCATAATGAACCTCTATATTAATAGCATCTTCGTCTCTTAATGCTAAAAAAGTATTTTTAACTTTATAACATTTAGGATTCTTATAAATAGAATTAAACATTTTATATACAGTTTCTCTTGGTATAAAACCTAAATCATATAATCTTCTTTTCTTAATACCATGTAAAGTTATATCATCTATGATAGCTTTTTTATTAAAGTCCAAATCACATAAATTCATATAACCTCCTTCTTTAGTAATATATGTTGTATGAGTTTTTTTGTACTTAAAACATATTATTAAGTATGAAAGAAAGTTATGATGACATATTTAATACTAATCCAAGATATTCAACTACGATTGGATTTATTTTAGGTTTAGTTCTTGTTGATAGCTTAACTGCTCCTGAACAAAATATGTTAGGTAACTGGATTATTCTTATTGGACAAACTATTCTTACGAATGCAGCTAGCCAAAATATAATAGAGTCTAGAATAAATGGTGGTATTATAAATATTAATTCTAAAGAAGTTAAGTGTTTATATAATCCTGTAATATATGATATTGAAAAGATAAGAAAGATTATTAGAGAAATATATCCTTCTAGTAATAGTGATATAGATGTTTTAAAGAAAGCTATAGATGAGATTAATAAAAAATTAGATGAATTAAAAAAAGAATAATTATTCTATAATTACTCTTTCCATGTCTTTTTTAGATCCTATTATTTTGACAGTGTATCTTTCAAGTTCATCGTTATCATAGATTTTACCTTCTTTTAAGTCATCTATATATACACTTAAACGATCTCTTTTATTTAATTTTAATGATATATATGCACTATCTGTACTTTTCTTTATAAAGTAGTCATAATAGCATTCATAGTACTTAACTTCTACTTTTACTTTATCTTTTAGAGACTCATCATATTCTACTATATATTTAGTTTTATAATTACTATTAAATGTTATATAGAATGGTTTATCATCTTTTGATAAGTTGTATGTTGTAGAGTTTTTTGTCATTGTGTATTTATCACTAACATCATGTGTAGTTTTTATGTTTGATATTTCTTTTATAAATAGTGTTACTCCTAAGGCTATAATTACTATAAATATTATTATAAATATTAATGACCATTTTAAACTTATTTTCTTTTTAAATATACTTTTGTTTATTAATATAACTAGTGATAAAACTAAAAGTACTATTCCTAGAAGTGCTATTACAAGTCCATATAGTTTAACACCATCTAAGAATGCAAATATAGAAGCCATAAAGATTACTAATAACCATAACCATATAAATAGTAGTATTATAGTTAGAATAACTCCTAAGGTCTTAAAAATAATTCTTTTTATTCTAGAAGATTTACTTTCAAATATTTTTTTCTCTGTTACTATTTCAGTTACATTATTTATTTCTTCCTTTGCATCTTCAATAACTTCTTCTATATTTTCTTTTAAAGTATCTTTTTCTTTAATTTTAGGAAGTTTTATTTTTTTAGGTTTTTCTTCTTTTATAAAGTCTTCTTTTAATTTTTCTTTTGTTTCTTTGAGTTTTTTCTTTTTAAGAGTTTTTTCTTTTATCGAATTAAGTTTTTCTTTTAAAGATTCAGTAAATATTTTGAATTTATTAGTATTTAGATTTTCTAATTCTCTTTTAGCTATTTCATCTGGTTTACCTAAGTCTTTTAATATACTAGTCATTTTTCTTTTATTCTTTTTGCCATCTTCTATAAACTTAGTATATTTTTTCATTATTTTATTTTTTTGTCTTGGTTTTAAATCATTAAATTTACTCTCTAAATCTTTTAAAAATTTTTCATCTTTTCTCATACTCTTTTTTCTCCAATATAGTACATATTATTATAATATATTATATTTTTTAGTCAAATATTTTATTTATTTGTTTAATTATTTCTTTTTTTATTTTTTTAAATAGATTATTTATTGCATCTTTTAGAGAATCTAAAATTTTATCTATAAGTTTTTCTATGAATGATTTTTCTTCATTTGTATTCGTATCTTTAGTTTCTTCTATATTACTTGTATTGTCTGTACTTTGTGTTTCGCTTTGTACTTCATCACTCCATACACCAAGTTTTGATTCTTTTGCTTTTTCTTCCTCTTTTTGTAGTTCTTCAGTGTACATGTATTTTCCATATAGATAGGCTACTTTGGCATAGCCTTTTTCTATAAGTTCTTTTTGAAGTAACGAATCATCTACAAATATCCATCCGAGTGCTCTTTCATATTTATCAGTTTTTGAACTTCCACTATCATATTCAATTTCTAGTTTCTTTGCATTTTTAACTCTATTACATGTATAATCGCTAGCTTCTTTTCCATATGGTTCAACTCCCTTTTTAGGATGTTTAGTTTCAGGAGTATCTACTGCTAAAAATCTAACAGTTGTTTTTTTACCATCTATCAATACTTTTATTGTGTCACCGTCAACACAAGATTCAAATGTTACCTCTTTTCTTTCTGCATATACATTAGTTAAAAAACATATAGAACAAAAAAATACTATTACTATTTTCTTCATAATAATATTTTATCATAATTCAAATACTTAAAAAAGAATTTTAGATAGAAAAAGATTAACTTTTTGTTAATCCTTTTAACTTAATTCACTAAGTTTATTATTATATTTTGTGTAAGACTTTTCAATCTTTTTATCTTCTTCTACTGGTACTGTATACCAACCTTTTTCAAACATTAGATTGAATATATCACGAGCTATATCTTTAGTATCTTCAAATATATTCATTACTTTTTTATATAAATATTTGTTACTCATTTCATTTATAGCGACACTATAACTATTAGATATATTTTTTTCAGATAATAATATATCATTTAATATATCTTCTTCGCTCATACATTCATCTTTTGGTGTTTGTTCACATTTATTTTTAATTTCTTCCATAATTCCTCCTACTCTAATACTTCTAGTAGATCTTTATAATGTTTAAAATGCATTTTCTTTATCTTAGTTAGAAGTTCTATTATCTTTTCATCTTCTACACATTCTAAATAAGCATAGACTTTTTTATTCATTATAAAGTTCCAGTTAAGCATATCTTCTATATATAATAAGTCTTTTATTGATATTATATTTGGTACTTCTTTCATACTTTTGCCTCCTAGTTATATTATTTACTAAAGTGTATATAATAATAGTGTAAAATTTTTCCAAAAAAGTTTTATAAAATTAGCACTTACTATTGACAAGTGCTAATTATTGAGTATAATTATAATTGTTAGGAGATGAAGATAATGAGTTTATTACCAGAAAAGTTTTATTTAGATGATTTCTTTGATGATTTTGTACCAACAATGCCAAAAATGCCAAAAAATGACATGAAATGCGACATTTATGAAAAAGGTGGTAAAATTCATATTGATATGGATGTTCCAGGATTTAATAAGGACGATGTAAAAATCGACTTAGATGATGGTATTCTTACAGTAGTTGCTACTAAACATGAAGAAAAAGAAGACAAAGAAAAGAATTACTATCGTAAAGAAAGATCATTTGGTACATTCAGAAGACAATTTAACGTTGGTAACGTTAATGAAAAATCTATTGAAGCACATTTCAATAATGGTGTTTTAAAGATTAACTTCCCTAAAGAAGAACAAAAACAATCAAAGAAATTCATTGATATAAAATAAGTAATTAAAATTAAAGATACTTCAAATGAAGTATCTTTTTTATGATTTAAAATTAAAATAAAAAGACCATTTGGTCTTTTATTTTGTAACATTAAATCTAAATAGGCAAATATCTCCATCTTGCATTACATATTCTTTTCCTTCTAGTCTTGCTTTACCTGCTTCTTTTACTTTTAGTTCACTTCCATAGTTTACTAAGTCATCATAACTCATTACTTCTGCTTTTATGAATCCACGTTCGAAGTCTGTGTGAATTAGTCCTGCACATTCTGGAGCTTTCATTCCATCTTTGAATGTCCATGCTCTTACTTCGTCTTTACCTACAGTAAAGAATGTTTTAAGTCCAAGTAGATGATATGTGTTATGAATTAGTTGGTCTAAACCACTATTTTGAATTCCTAAGTCTCTTAAGAATTCTTGTTTGGATTCTTCATCTAATTCCGAAAGTTCACTTTCTATTTTAGCACACATAAGTACTACACTCGCATTTTCTTTTGCTGCGTACTCACGTACTTTAGTTACATATTCATTTTCTTTAGAAAGCAAATCATCTTCTGATACGTTTGCTAAATAAATGAATGGTTTTTGTGTTATTAGATTGTATGTTTTAATTAGTTTGCTTTCTTTTTCATCAAATGTTTCTAGTCTTAGCATTTTTCCACTACTAAGTATTTCTTGAAGTCTTTTTAGAAGTGCTACTTCGTAAAGTGCTTCTTTATCATTTGATGTTACTGCTTTCTTTTCTATTCTAGATAGTCTTCCTTCAACTATTTCAAGGTCGCTAAGAATAAGTTCATAATTTACTATTTCTATATCACGTACAGGATCTATTGTTCCTTCTACATGTATAATATCTTTATTTTCAAAGCATCTAACGACTTGTACGATTGCATCTACTTCACGAATGTTTGCTAAAAATTTATTTCCTAAGCCTTCTCCAGTGGATGCTCCTTTTACTAAACCAGCTATATCAATAAATTCATATTGAGTTGGTATAACTCTTTCTGGCATATACATGTCGTTAAGTGTTTCTAATCTTTTATCTGGTACAGTAACTACTCCTACATTTGGATCAATTGTTGCGAATGGATAGTTTGCTGCTAAAATATTTTTCTTTGTTATTGCATTAAAAAGTGTTGATTTACCTACATTGGGTAATCCTACTATTCCTGCTTTCAATCCCATAATTTCCTCCTATTATAGTGTTGGGAAAACTCCTGGTCCAATTGGTAATCCTATTAAGTACCACCCAATTGTTAATAAAATCCAAGCGGCACCCATTATTAAACAACATGGCATAGCATAAGAGATAGCCTTTCTTATTGTTATTGGTTCTCTGTTTTTGTTATAAATATTTAAATATCCTAAATAAATAACAAAATATGCTAGTAATGGAGTTATTCCTTTTGTGATTGAATCTCCTGCTCTTAATATAAATTGAGCAAATTGTGGAGATATATTTGACTGCATCATAAGTGGAACTACTACCGGTGATAATATTTTCCACTTACTAACTGGTGAAGTCATAAATAAATTAGATACTAATAT
>OIYR01001217.1_pt1 | contig 13318 bp, 19 predicted proteins | sample 1588221 | NCBI WGS metagenome assembly OIYR01 (sample SAMN03283292) | human gut metagenome | biome: human-associated habitat; material: feces | host: Homo sapiens | place: Peru | collected 2012 | reverse complement strand
ATTTTATGTTCGTATAATAATTTAATATACGATATAACTTCATTGCCTTTACAATGTTTTGGTTCTGTGGTTTTTGCGGCTATTCAGTTTATATTTTGGACTAATCCGAAAAGAATTTATTTAGTAGGATGTGATGCGACAAATAGCGGACATTTTAACCAAAAAAATAATACTTTGGATTTGCGAAGAGTAAAATTAGGTTGCGATTGTTCCGCTGGAGGTCATTTTGTTGATAATAAAGACACATCGCATTATGGATATATGTTATATGGTTGGAATCAAGCTAAATTATTTTTATCGTATCATTATCCTGATATAGAAATTATATCAATAAATCCTATTGGATTAAAGGGAATGTTTAAAGACATATATTCAAAAGAATTAAAATATTTTGATTACGATGGAAATGAATTTATTTTTTAATTAAGGAGAATTTAAAATGGAAATTACGGCAATAATAGTGGCAAGAAAAGGAAGCGTTCGTATCAAAAATAAATCTATGCTAAAATTAGGGGACGATACATTAATTTCAAATAAAATAAAACAATTAAAGAAATGCAAAAATATTAATAGAATAGTATTCGGTTCGGATTCGGACGAAATGTTAAAACATGCAAAAAGTTATGGGGCGGAAACAGTAAAAAGAGCTGAATATTTTTGTGATGAAAGATTAGCTTCGGCAAACGATATGATTCTAAATATGCTTGATTTAATAAAAACCGATATAGTAGTTTGGGCGCATTGCACTAATCCATTATTAAGTTCAAAAACCTACGATGACGCTATACAAACATATTTAATAAATTTGAATAACGGTTATGATTCATTATTATCGGTTGTAGAATTTCAAGAACATTTATGAAATGAAAATAAAAAACCTTTAAATTATAATCCATACTCAAAAAGGCATGTTCCCGCAAAAGAATTGCCAAAATATTATATGCAGGATGGAGGCATTTTTATACAACCATATAATCAAATGAAAAATAATTCATATTTCTTTGGAAAGAAGCCTTATTTATATGTTATTCCGTATAGAGAGTTTTTGGATATTAATACGGAGAGGGATTATATAGTGGCGAGGTGTTTGTTGGGATATAATATATAATTTTTCTAATTGCTATATTTATTTATTTATAATATTTTTAAATTATTTTTATTTTGATATTCTAATAATTTTTTATATAATTTAGTCTTTTTAAAAATATCTTTATTATATGCTCCTCTAATAAAATGCCAAAAGTAATCTTTATTTTTATTTTTTATAAACTTGGACAATAAATTTAAAAAATCATGCCCATTTGTAATTTTTAATAATTTATTTTTATTAAATTTGCGTATTTTTTCTACTTCGGTAATTAACTTTTTATAATTATATTTTCTTATAATAGCTTTATTTTTATCTATTTTTTCTAATAGTAAAACTACTTCATTATTATTTATTTTATTTTCATTTTTATCATAATAGTTTGAAATACCATTTAATGGACCAAAATCTATATTTAATTTATTGTAATAATTATATTTTCTCATTAAACTAATGAATAGTAGACTAAATAGTATATCTAATATTTTATTAACACTTATTTTAAATTCTTTTGCTATTTTTTAATTATCCCTTTATCGCTAATTATCATCATTTCTAAACAGCAATAATCATATAAAAATATTCTAGTATTATTATAATTATATTCGTAATCCATATCTATAATACCTATGCAATTAACTTTATCTATATTTTTCACTATTTTTAGAATACTTTCTTTACCATTGCATCCTATTATATCAATGTTATCATTCATCATATGGCGTAAAAGATTTATATCATCGTTACCTTCAACCAATATGTAGGTTTTATTATTATTTATATCGGCATTAATTAATAATCTAATTTTTGATTCTATTATAAAATCTTTCTTATACGAGAGAGGATTTTCTGGTATATTATTATTTTGCATTTTTGTGCAATTCTCCTAAATCTATTTGATTTTTTTTATATTCACCTATGATAAATGGAGAGTGAGTAGCGATTATAACATTTATCTTTTTATTTTTTATTATATTAGATAAATCATTAATAAAATCTTCCTGCCAAGCCACATGCAGAGATAATTCTGGTTCATCTATGAGTATCATTAAACTTTTATCAGTAGAAAATATAATTTCAAAAAACAATACAATTTCCTGTTTTTCACCAGAAGATAAATCACTTAATTTTATTTCATTATCATTATCAGAAAATATTTGTATTCCATCCTTTTTAGAAATCCTTATTTTTTTATAATATAATTTTTTATTAACTATATTAGTAAAAATGTCTAATTTTTCTATGAGTCCTTTGTATATATTATATTTTTTATCAAAGTCATCAAAATATACTTTTAATGCTCCAGCATATTTCTTTTTAAATTTAAAATTTATTTCGTCCTTATTACTAAATAATCCATAATTATATAATATAGCTAACTTTTTATTCATATCATTTTTTTTATCTTCAAATTCTTTATTAGTTATTTCTTCTTTATTTTTAAATAGCCTAATTGGATAAGTGCTATCTAATTTATTAGAATTATTATAGTATTCATTTACAGAATTATCTATAATAGATTTTAATTTATCTGGCATATTATCTATGATTGTATAATATTTATTATTATCATCGTCATAGTCATAAAAAAGATAACGGGAGTTATTTCTTTTATAATATTTAACATATTGTTTATTAAATAACCTATCATCTTTTATATAATAAATTTTTTCTATATTTTTTTTCAATTCGCTTAATATATATTGCAATCCAGAATGGGCTTTTTGTGCTTTTACTTCTTCCTCTTTACTATTAAATGTTTCCGTTATAGTATAAAAACCCATAGAATCCTTTTTTCTTGTTTCTATACTATGAAATTTTATTGCATATTTAAAATTAACAACTTTATCTTTATTATAACTTATTGTTATATTCATTCCATCTTTTGACAAAATAAAAGAATTAGAATTAATGTTTATTTGTATTTCTTCAAATTCTAATTTATCAAAATATTCAATTTTATCAATATCAGTAAACGCCTCTAAACATTTTAATATGGTAGTTTTACCAAACCCGTTGGGACCAGTTAATATGGTAATCCCGCTTTTTTTTAGTTTAAATTTGTAATTAAATTTACCAAATAACTTTTTAACTTCAAATGATAACATTATTTTTTCCTTAAATAATTTTAACTATAATATAATATCATTTTATAAAATAAATGTAAATATTATTAAAAAATATTTTTAGGAAATTACAAAATATATACCAATAAAATTTATTAAGAATTTTTTAATGAAAGGTTTTATAGATTTGAGAGATATTGATATTATAAAATCGCTTCCGAAAGATATAATAGACGATAATTGGATGGAATTAAATTATTTGTATAATAATGCTTTGGTGGATGGGGATTTGAAGATGGTGGAGGCGTTAAATAAAGTATTTTTTTATTGAAAAACCATAAATATTAACTATAATATTAAGCATATATATTATAATTAAAAATTAATTGGAGGACAAATTTTATGAAAAAATGTTATATATGCGGAGAAGAATTGACAAAAGAAAATGCTTCGGTAGAACATATTATTCCTAATGCTATAGGCGGAAAATTAAAATCAAAAGAACTAATTTGTAAGAAATGTAATAGTAAATTAGGTCATAGTATGGATAAGGAACTTGCAGAACAACTTGATTTTTTTTCTAATTTCCTAAATATAAATAGAGATAGAGGGAAACCTAACAATATTATATTTATAGAAAAAGAAACAAACATGGAATATATAAGAAAAGCTAATGGAGATTTTTTACCAAAAAAGGATGTAGAAGTTAAAAAAGAAATTATGGATAATGGTAAAATAAGGTTTCATATAAGTTCTACAAATAAAAAAAATATCTTAAAAAAAATTAAAGAAATCTCTAAAAAACATAACATAACAAATGAAGATATAGAAAATGACCTTAAATATACAAAACATAATCTTAATGAAATGCATACATATCTAACATTCGGAGGTAAAAATATTAATTTAGCGTTATATAAAATAGCTATTAATTTCTTTATTTATAGTGGGGGCGATGAAAAATACATTAAGCATTTAATAAATTGCTTACTTCAAAATAATATTAATAATACAAATGGTTATTCAAAACAAATATCTATAAAAAATACTGACAATATAAAAGAAAATTCTATTCCTCATATAATTTATATAGAAGGTAATAGCGAAGAAAATATATTATATGCCTATATTGAATTTTTTGGCACAATTCAATTTTTAGTATTACTTAATAATAATTATAATGGAGTTGATATAAAATATACCTACTGCTATGATTTTATACCAAAAAGCGAAATAAATATATCTTCATTTAATTTAGAATTAGATTATAACAAAATAAGAAATAATCAATATGACATTGATTTAGAAATAAGCAATGATTTATTTAATAGATTTAAATATTTACTACATATGAAAAGTTTATTATATAAATTAAACGATAAAGATTTATCCTCTGAAGAAAAGTATGATTTATATACTGAAATTGGGGGCTTATATTATAAGTTAGATTTGCATTATAAAGCTATAAAATATTATACTTATGCTATAAATATCAATAGCCTATATGGATATACATATTACATAAGAGGAAGTATATACTTTTTATTAGAAGATGATAAAAATTGCATTAATGACTATATAAGGTATTTAAACTTGATAACAAGAATTAGTTATGATGAATTAATGCTTTTGGCAAAGATATTTGCTACTATAAAAAAGTATAAATATGCCATTAGTTGTTATATTAGAGCCATATCAATGAATAATAATTCTAAAGAAATATATAAGGAATTAGCAGATTTATATACTGAATTAGGAAACTTTACTAATGCATATAAGTATTATGAATGTTCTCTAAAATTAGATAATAATTATTACAATGCTTATACAGGTAGATTAACATTATTTATTAAAAAATATTTTAATGTAAGTGATAGAAAAGATATTTTAAAAATATATAATAATATAGTATTTGCAAATAATCTCGTTAATAATTTAAAAGATAATTCTATTGAATTAAATATTGCTATTTCAGATATAGATAATATATTATCTATAAAATATGATTATAATTTGTTAGAACTTAAAAATGACTTATTAGAATTATTATCAATTATAGAAGAATAATTATGAATATTTATATAACAATATAAAATATATTTTTATTATTTTTTAGTTTCAAAAGTAAATTTAAAAGACGCTAAAGAATTTGTAAATTTGTCAAAAAAGTATTCGGCGGAATGTTTCTTTTGGAATTTGAGAGATTGGAGAACACAATATACGAAAAACGAAATGACAAACGAGTATGAAATATATAAAGTATTTAAGGATGATATATTTGGAGATAAAATTGTTCATTTAAATCCGTATTTATCTAATATAAGAAATAACGAGAATTTTTTGGAGGATTATTTCATTAAGGAAATAAACGGATTGAAGGATAAAATTAATTGTTATGAAGATAAATTGAATGCATTAAATTGTAAGATTGATAAAGTTGTGGATAGTTTGGCGTGGTGGATACCGATTAGAAAATGGAGAGATGAATTTAGAAATAAATTTAATGATAATTTCATACGGGAGGGGTAAATTATAAGAGCTATTGGATTAATGATAATTGTAATAATATTATTCCGAAAAATTAGGGCGAGTTTCCCGAAGGTTTTAATGTAATTGATTTTTTGAAAGAAATAACAGAAGAATTGGATTTTAAAAGCGTATTGGATTTTGGTTGCGGATACGGTAGACTTTCAAAAGCTTTCGACAGCGATAAATATATAGGAGTAGATTTAAATTTAAAAGCGTTGAAAGTTGCAAGAAAGAATAATCCTCAATACAGATATGAAGATATATTTATAAATTCTAAAAATTACCCCGATAGCGATTTGGTTAATGCTTTCGGTGTATTTTTGCATTTAAACGATGAAGATTTAGAAGAAGCGTTAATTAAATTATCTAAATATAATAATATCCGAAATAATGGGGAGAGAATGGAGACGAGACGGTTTACCTCCCGTATTCTGTAGGGAAAAAGAAGAGTATATAAAATATTTAAATAAATACGGATTTGAACTTTATAAAGAATACGATAAACATTATAAAAGATATATTGAAGATAGTAATTGGGACGATAAGAAAAATAGGAATATATCTTTTTTAATTTTTAGGAAGTATTGATTGCAATTTCATATTTGACATAAATATAAAAATGATGCATAATATCAAAAATGCTTATTTAAGGAGTATATTATTAGTATTAGCGTTAGAGATAGAAAATTATTATGGTCTAACTCTGGAAATAGGTGCGCTATATGTAATACAGAGTTAATAGATAAATATAATAATATCATTGGAGAAGAAGCTCATATTATTTCTTCAAAACCAAATGGTCCAAGAGGGGATACTCCAATAGCTCAAAGCGAAATAGATAGTTATAAAAATCTTATATTATTATGTCCTACTCATCATGCTGAAATTGATAAAAATGTTGATTATTGGACTGTAGAAAAATTAAAGGAAACAAAAAAGATACATGAGGAAAAAGTAAAAATAGTATTAGACAATACAAATATAAGACATAATATGTTTGAAAAAGAAGATTTAGAAAAGTTAAAATATTTTTTAGATTCGTTTAATAATTTATTTACTTACATAATTGACTCGTGGAGTGAAATAGCTCATAGAATGCCATCAGATGTTCTTAATGAATTAGATTTTATTACCGAAGCATCTTGTTACAATGGTTTTAGAGCATATAATATAGAAATTAATAAATACCAAGATATTATATTTAATAATTGTAGATATTTAAATGAAGAAACTATAGGAACATATATATACGATGGTGCTAATGATGGAATAGTTTTCGATTTTGATAGAAATAGAAATGCATATATTGGTGATGTTAAAAATAATATAGAACCGTATTTAAGGAATATAATAGAAGCATACTTTAAATTAAAAGAAATTTTAGAATATAATTAAAATCGTTAATTTTAAAAAATTAGAAATTAAGTTTGTGAATAATTTTTTAATTTAGCTATGATAAAAATATATTTTAAAGGTATAATACCTAAAGAGAATGTGTAATTAAGGAGTTTAATTATGGATGCTATTTTAAATAATTTATTAAATATAAATGGAGCTAAATGTATAGCTTTCATAAAAGAAAAGAATGAAAATATTTACCATGTTTATGAAGGTCGATTAACAAAAGTAGGAAAAGTAGTATCTATTACCGTATTGCCTATAGCCAATTGCTCTAAAAAATTGATATCAGTTTATAATAATCTTATTCAATCTGAAATAGAATACAAAAATGAAAAAATATATTATTATCATAATGGATTTTCTATTAAAGATAATAGTAAAGAGTGTGTTTTATGTGCAGATGATATAAAAGCTGTTGAATGTATAGTAAATAAATTTAATATTTGTGAAAAATGTCTAAATAAAGTAAAATAAATAATTTTGCTTTATATTTAATAATTAACAGTATAAAATCGCTTCCGAAGTATATAATAGACGATAATCGGATAGAATTAAATTATTTGTATTGTAAAGCTTTGGTGGATTGAGATTTGTACATAGCGTATGTTTTAAGGGGCTTGCTATTTAAAATTTTTTTAGGTATAATAGTAATATTAAAAGTATTGATTAAATATCATTTAAAATATATAATTATTAAACATAAATATTATGATACTTGCACAATAGTAAAATAATAAATATAAGTTAAATGTTAACAAAATTTTCGATAGAAAATTATAAATCTATTTATAATAAACTTGAGTTGGATTTTACAATAAAAGTAAATGAACCTAATAAAAAAGAAGTAGAAGAAAATCCTTTTATTATAAAAATAAACGAAGATTATATTTCAAAATTATGTTTATTTTATGTACATAACGGCTCGGGTAAAACAAATATATTTGAAGCCTTATTTAATTTATGCTTGTATTAAAAAAGCTATGTGAACCAAACGGAATTTATGGAAAATTAGAAGAATCAAAATTTGAAATTCAATTCTATTCAAATAAATTAAACAATTCTTCTAATGAATATTCATTAGATAAATATAAAATTAGTATAAAAAATAAAGATATAAAAAAAATAATAATTTTGCTAAAAAGGGCATACAAATTACTTATGAAATTTTACAAAAAGGAGAATATGTAATTTTTAAGAGAGATGGTAATAAATTAATTATTAATGAAATTACTAAAGAATTAATAAATAATAAAGATAATTTGGAAAAAGATGAAAAAATTTTGGAGATTCATTGTTAGAAATAGATGAACAAATGAAATACTTAAGTGATAAATATAACCTTTTTCATAAAGAACTTTTTTTATATAGAAATAGATGGAAAAAACCTTTTGAAGAAGTTGAATCAGATGGAACAAAAATGTATGCTTATAACATGTTTAATATCGTAATAGCTTTAAAATAAGGTTGTTTGTCATTACAAGATGAATTCTATGAAGTGCAAAGTGTTTAATAAAAACTGCTTTCCTATTATTTACTAAAAATAGATATAAAGAAATATGGCAAACTTCTCAATTATTTATGACTACGCATGATATAGAATTAGTGAATTTTAAGTATTTATTATTGGAGCAAATAAAATTTGTAGTAAAAGACGAAAATAAAACTTATGTATATTCCGCATCCGATATAGGATGATTAGATAAAAACAATTTAGTAGAATGCTATAGAGAGAATAAATTAGTCGCTAAATATTTTCCTATAGCTTACGATATACCAATAATAATGTCTAAATATACTAAAAGGAAAATACAGAATGAATTGTAAGATACTAAACTTAAATAAAACTAAAAACAACTTTGATTTGTCTATCTTCAGGTAAAATTGAAAAAGTATATTTGGAAAAAATATTAAAAAATAAAATAGATTACCATAATACCGATAGTAAATTAAATCAATTAGATTGTCGTCATGAAAATGAGGATATGGCTAGTAAAGCTATAGATAGTATATGTGATATTATAAACCGTAAATTAGTTGACCAATTTTCACTTGGCAATCAAAATAGCGATTATTTATTAGTCGTTATAATGGATTGTGATAAAGTGCCTTTTTCCACTTTCTATAACCTAAAAAATGCTATAGAAAATATAATATCTAATAATAATTTTAATGATATAAAATATTATTTCATATTCTCCTATAGAGGTTTTGAAGATTGGATGCAATTTTATTACGATATATGGTAATGAGTTGATAAAAAATCCTAAAAGCATAAAAAATGAAGTAAAGAAAGAGATAAATGATGGAAGTATAACTATTTTTAATAACCATAAAAAAGCTGTGGATAATTATTATAAAATATTTTTGACAATTCCCAATTATTCCTATATAATATACAAACTTAAAATTATAGGTTTTTATATGTATGAAATGAAAACGATTATTGGAACGAGTCAAATTGACAAAGACGGACTTTTAAAAACTTCGTCAATATTCGATATTATGCAGGATTGTTCTTTTTTTCAATTAGAAAGCGAAAATGAGCTTACAAATTATTTTAATGAAAATAATATTAGTATGTTTCTTATTTCAAGACAAGTCGATATTTATAAACTACCAAAATATAGCGAAAAAATTATAACGAGGACTTATGTTTACGAATGCAACGAGGTTTACGGCTACAGAAATACGGTTATATACGATGAAAATAATATTGAGCTTGTCGTTTGTTATGCGATTGGCGGATTTGTCGATTTGACTAATTTAAATTTAGTGAGAATTCCAAAGTCAATTATTGACGGAGTGAAATTCGATAAAAAAATTGAAATGAATTATTTGCCGAGAAAAATAAAATTCGATAATAAAAATTTAAAAGAGATTGACAGATTTAAAGTAAAAAAATATTTTATAGACGATAATAATCATGTAAATAACGCGAGATATATCGATATGGTTATCGATTATCTTGAAGATTACTATAAAAGAATAAGAATAGAATATAGAGTTCCTGCAAAGTTGGGAGATACGATTATAGTTAATAAAGAAATTATTGAAGATAAAATTATAATTAAACTTTGCTCAGAAAATAATACAACTTATGCAATAGTAGAATTTTCTTATAATTTATAAAAAGGAGAGAGAATGAAAATAGCGATAGCGTCCGACCATACGGGAGTGGAATTAAAATTCGAAATAATAAAATACTTAAAAGAATTAGGGCATGAAGTTTCCGATTTTGGAACGAATAGCGCCGAGAGTATAGATTATCCTATTTACGGAAAAAAAGTAGCCGAAGAAATTTCTAAAGGAAATTATGACGGAGGAGTTTTAATTTGCGGAACGGGAATAGGAATTTCGCTTGCTGCAAATAAAGTTAAAGGAATAAGAGCGGCGGTTTGTTCAGAGCCTTATTCTGCTAAACTATCGAAACAGCATAATAATTCAAATATTATAGCTTTCGGGGCGAGAGTAGTCGGAGTAGATTTGGCAAAAATGATAGTTAAAGAATGGATTGAAGCAAAATTTGAAGGAGGACGACATTTAAAAAGAGTGGAATTGATAAGCAAAATTGAAAACGGAGAAGAAATTTAAAATTATTTAATTATATTTTCTATATCTTTTTTTATTTCATTTGCAATTTTTTCGTCAAAACTTGAAAATGAATTTTTTGAATATAATATATTTTTATTTTCGTCTATTATAATTATGTAAGGAAGCCATTTTATATTAAATTCTTTTGCAATATCTTTTCTTTTATCAACATCTACTTCGACAAAAATTAAATTATTGTAAATAAACTTTTTTAATTCTTCGCTTTCAAATACTTTTTCTTTAAGCTCAAAACAGTTGGCGCACCAAACTGCAGAAAAATCGATTAATATATTTTTTTTATTTTGTTTTGAAATTTCTAAAGCATCTTCGTAAGTAATTGAATTATTTATTTCGGATTTTGATTTTATAAAACTATAAGACGAACCTATGATTAAAGATAATATTAAAACAGAAACAAATATTTTTATTTCAAATTTACTCAAATAAATATTTTTCTTTTTTATCAAATAAATAAATATTGCAAATATTATAATTGATAAATCGGCAAACAGAAAACTAATTTTATTAAATCCTAAAATTCCAAATAATATATTTAAATAATAAAAACAGATAAGAAACATTATAAAAGTAAAAATATATTTTATATAAATTGTCCATTTTCCAGATTTTGGCATTTTGGCAAGAATAGAAGCGAAAACTCCCAAAATAAATAAAACTAAAGAAAAACCAAAAGCATACACGAACATATAAACTGTTGCAAAAATAGGATTTAAAAATCCAATTTCAAGTATGAATGCGATTATCGGAGCGGCGCATGGAGTGGCTACAATTCCCGTCAAAAGTCCCATTGCGTATTTGTTTATTAAAGAAGTTTTATTTTTTGAAAAAGCGTTTGTTTTTGCCGATTTTAAGAAATTAGGAATTCTTATTTCGTAAAAACCAGCCATTGAAAAAGTAAAATATAGAAAAAATAAAATTAAAATTGTCAAAACTATCGGATTGTATCCAATGCTTCCAAATAAAATAGTTTTATTAAAAAAGAATCCCGCAGCCGAAACGACTCCGCCTAAAATCGTATAAGTCGTTATAATTCCTAAACTAAATAAAAGAGAAGATAATATATTTGATTTTTTATTTTGGTTATTTGAATTTGAAAATATTGAAATCGTTATTGACAAAAGAGGGTAGGAACATGGAAGAAAAATCGAAGCGACTCCCGATGCGAATATAATTATTAAAGTTATTAATATATTTTGATTTTCTATTAAATTATTAACTTTTATAAAATTATTAAATTCTTCAGTTTTATTAAAATTGCTTCCTAATAAAATTATACCTAATAGAATAATTGTACTTATAATACTAATTACTATACTTTGCTTCTTTTGCTTCTTTTTCCCCAAGCACACTAATGTATGCCTTACAGGTTTTCAGATCCGGTGCGACCTCCACTGCTACTACGGAAGTCATCGGTGCAATCCTTGGGTCTTTGATCTCTCCCCTTATGATCTCCGCAAGCACACGTTGTACTTCTCCGTTGATCCGGGTATTCTTCACACTGTTCTTTCGCATTTATCAATCACCCTGCCTCTCTATAACTCCGGAAGCCAGACTCCCGGAGCATGTTGTCGCGGTTCCTATCTTGGAACCTCTACCATAATATATGCTTCTACAATATCAAGCTCCTGCATCTTGTCAAAGCCTTCGAATACGAGACCACACTCATATCCTGCCTTAACTTCCTTCACATCATCCTTAAATCGCTTCAGGGATGCCAATGGTCCTTCAAAGATTTGCTCACCCTCACGGAATACCCGGCAGGTTGCATTCTTCTGAATCACGCCATCCAGTACGTAAGAACCTGCGATCGTACCGACTCCGGATGCCTTGTAGGTCTGACGAACCTCTGCATGACCGATAACCTTCTCCTCGTATACGGGATCCAGCATACCCTTCATGGCAGCCTCGATATCCTCAATAGCATCGTAAATAACACGATACAGACGAAGATCTACCTGTTCTCTCTCTGCTGTTTCCTTTGCGGTAGCATCCGGTCTTACATTGAAGCCAATAATGATGGCATTCGATGCGGAAGCCAGAATAACATCGGACTCATTGATTGCACCAACACCTGCATGGATCACCTTGATTACGACCTCTTCATTCGACAGCTTCAAAAGACTCTGCTTCACTGCCTCTACCGATCCCTGTACATCTGCCTTTACAACCAGATTCAGTTCCTTTACATTGCCGGCCTGAATCTGTGAGAACAGATCATCCAGAGACATCTTTGACTTCGTCTCTGCGATCAGCTTCTCCTTCTCGTAGCTGATAAATGCTTCTGCCATTGCTCTGGCTTCCTTCTCACTATCCGTTGCTACAAAGATCTCACCTGCATTCGGAACACCATTCAGACCCAGAATCTCAACCGGAGTCGATGGGGTTGCTTCCTTTAACTTTCTGTGCTTATCATCCAGCATCGCACGTACCTTACCATGCACACTGCCCACTGCGATGATGTCACCGACTTTCAACGTACCCTTCTGTACCAGAACGGTTGCAACCGGACCGCGTCCCTTATCCAGCTCTGCCTCGATCACGATACCTCTTGCCTTTCGGTTCTTATTTGCCTTCAGTTCCATAACCTCTGCGGTCAGCAGGATCATTTCCAGCAGGTTCTCCA
>OIYR01001213.1_pt1 | contig 13334 bp, 10 predicted proteins | sample 1588221 | NCBI WGS metagenome assembly OIYR01 (sample SAMN03283292) | human gut metagenome | biome: human-associated habitat; material: feces | host: Homo sapiens | place: Peru | collected 2012 | reverse complement strand
ACTATTTACTTTTTCATTTTTATTTTTCATCGTTTTATTTCTCCTACTGAGGTTATATTAGTATTAGATTTTACTTCAAAATTAATATTACTTAAGTATTCTTTATTATAAGATTTTAGTTTATGCTTATAAATATAGTTACCAATACCTATAATATCAGTATCATTTTTTTTGATAAATTCTAATAAATCATTTATGTTAGCTTCGATATAATTGTTTGTCAAATTAATTAGTTTTTCTATAGTTTCTTTTTTATTTAAATCGTATTTACATTTATAATCTATAATCTTAGTTTTACTTTTATTATTTATATAGATCTTATTATCTTTTAATTTAAACTTTGTTTTAATATCTTGTATTTCTATAGAAAAAGTATTTTCATCACAATTAATAGTTAGTGTACTTTTATTAGCTTTATTAGTTAATATATTATAAAATATAGATTCATTTTCAGTAAGATTTATTTCTTTAGAATCTTTAAAAGTTATTAAATTAGAAAGATAAAGTACTTCTTTATCATTATTCTTAACTATATCTATTTTAGGATAAATATTGTCATAACCTTTTTCAAGGGAGTAGTATGCATATTCTGAGAATTTTAGTGGGGTTGATGATGAGAAAATATTTTGGTTAAATTTCATCATTTTTTCTATATATATCGCTGAACCATTATTATCTTTGTATATACTTAATACTTTATCTTTGATGTTTTGATCTATTACATAAACGAAAAAATTCATTTTTGATTTAGAACTTCTAAGAAAGTAGTCTTTAAAATCTATATTATTTTTAATTATGGAGTCTGTTACTATTAAGACTTTAAGGTGTGAAATAAATACTTCTTTATTACTTAATTTTGATAATTCTGCGATTGCTTCATTTATTGATGAAGATTTAGTTGTGAATATTTCTGTGTTACTTTCTTTTTCATTAATTATTAGTTGAGCAGTAACTTCATACATATCATCTGTGTAGTCTATTACTATTCCTGTTAGGATGGCTAAGTCATTTATTTCTATGTAATCTTTGCATCCAGTAAGTGATAATATCATTATTAAAAGTATCAGTATCTTTTTCATTATTCTCCTTTATTACTATTTTGAGGTAATAGTCCTCTTTTAATTAGTTTTTTTCTTCCTTTTATATTTAGTTTTGGACTTATTGGATACATAAATGGTTTTCCGAATGATTTAATACTACATAGATTAGTTATTATAAATATGAAACCAAATAGTACTCCGATAATTCCAAATATTGAAGATAATACCATTAAACTATATCTATAGAGTCTTATGAATGATTGAAAATCATAGTAAACAAAGAATATTGATGAAATTGCTGTTACAGCTACTACTATAACCATAATAGGTGATACTATTCCTGCACTTACTGCTGCGTCACCTAAAACTAAAGCACCTAATATTGAAAGAGATGTTCCTCTTGATGATGGGGTAAGAGCGTCTCCTTCATAAAGAAGTTCAAAAGTAAACATTAAACTGAATGCTTCAATGAGGGCTGGAAAAGGTACACTTGCTCTTTGAAGAGAAAAGTTTATAAGTAAATCAGTCGGAAGAATTTGTTGATCATAAGTAATAATAGCAAGGTATATAGATGGGGCAAATATAGTTATAAATAATGCAATTATTCTTATGAATTTTACGAATTCAACATATAAACTTTTTTGATAAATGTCTTCATCATTATGAAAGTAATCTATAAAGAATGTAGGTATAATTAAAGCATTACATGAGTTTTCTGATATTATACATATTTTACCTTCTGTAAGACCTTTAGCTATACTATCTGGTTTTTCAGTTGATTTAATAGATGGAAATGATGATTTATTTTCACCACTAATAAGACTTTTTATATAGTATGTATTTAGTACTTTATCACTTGTTATATTACTTATTTTATTTATAGTGCATTCAAGTAATTCTTTATCAACTATATCATTCATATAAAGAATGCTTACTTTAGTTTTAGTTCTTGTACCTAGTGTTAATTCTTTCATATAAAGGTTTTCATCTTTAATTCTTTTTCTAACTAGACCTATATTAGTGTTATAGTTTTCATTAAAAGCATCTTTCGGTCCTTTAATAGTAGGTTCACTAGATGGTTCATTAACACCTCTATCAATATTAGCTCTTGTTTCTAGTGCTATACATTCATCATGATAAATAATAATACTAAAACCATTAAATAAGTATTCCATTACATCTTTAGAATCAATATCTATAAAACTAATAGATGGTATATAATTCATAATATCTTTTTTAAGAGAGGTTATAAGTTCATTTTTAAGTAAACTTCGTTTAGAAATATAATCAAGAATAAATTTATTAGTAAGTGTACTTGAAGATACAGTTTGAATATTAACGATATAAATTTTATTTAAACCAAAAGAAACTTCTTTTAATTGAAGATCTGGCATATATTCTTTTTTAGATTTTAGTTTACTTATTATATCCATAATTATATTATTTACTTAATCAAAATAAAAATACTATGTTATAATTGTTTTAGTGGTAAATATGTTTTATGCAATAGGTATATTATTTTTTATATTTTTTATGTTTTTAACACTTGTTTTTTATAAATATTTATATAAAGTTTGTGATAAATTAAAGATTAAGATCAATAAAAATATTTTATGTATTATAAGTATAGTGATATTTTATGGTAGTTTAGTACTTGGTATGATGAATAAGTATGTATCTATATTATTAATATTTATACTTTATTTAATACTTGTATATTTAGTTATTATGTTATTTTATAAATTCTTAAAGAAGTATAAATGGTTTATGAAAACATATTTGATAGTACCCGTTATTATTAGTTTGTTAAGTGTAATTTATGGAATATATAATATTTATGATATTAGAAGTATTAGTTATGATATAAGTTCTAATGGTAAATTGAATAATAAATATAAAGGAATACTTATTACTGATTTACATTATGGTCTTGCAGTGCAGGGTAAGGAATTAGAAAATGTTGTTAGTGAGATAAATAAGTTAAATCCTGATTTTGTATTTCTTGTCGGTGATATAGTTGATGAAAGTACTACATTAGATGGAATGAAGGAATGTTTTAAAATATTAGGTGGACTTAAAACTAATTATGGAATATTCTATAGTTATGGTAATCATGATGAAAATATTTATAGTAATGAAAAGAATTATAGTAAGGAAACATTAAGTAATACTATAAAAGGAAATGGTATTAATATTTTAGAAGATAATAGTTATAGAATAAATGATGAACTTACTATTATAGGAAGAAGTAACGGATATAAAAAGAGTGTTAGTGATTTAGTAAGTGAAGTAAATAGTGATGACTATAAAATTATACTTGCTCATATTCCAATGGATTATAAAAATATTAAAGATAATGGTGTTGATTTAGTACTTAGTGGACACACTCATGCTGGTCAAATATTCCCAGCTAAATTCTTTCAAGAAGTATTCAAAACGGCTGATATGGTTTATGGTTATGAGAAAGATGATAATTTTAATAAAGTAGTTACAGCTGGTATAGCAGGATGGGAAATACCAATTAGAACTGATGAACATTCTGAATATGTAATTCTTAATATAAAATAAAAAAGTGTAATCTTGCGATTACATTTTTTTAATTGATTGCAAAGAATAATAGTGCTATTAAAGCTATTACATAGATTGCTATTTGTAAACTATATGTCCATATCTTTTTAGGTTTACCATCTACTATCATTTCATATACTTCTACATATGGTACTGGACTTCTTCGATACCATCCTTTTATTGTAACTTCTTTATCAAAGTTTTGTTGAAGTTTAAATAATGCAAATATTTTATTAACTATATAAAGTGGTTGATTATAGTCTACGAATATAATACCTGTTTCATCTTTTATAACAAAGTCTTCATTAAATATACATCCTGGATTACCACGTCCAATAATTGTTCCTTTTAATTCACATGGAATACATGTTACATCAGATACTTTTACTTCTCCTAGAAGATCACTTACTGTTGTTTTTTCATAATTAGTTTTGTGTCTTCTTTTAAATTTAATAAATGATAGAACTAATGTTATAAATAAGCCAACAATTAATATATATTTATTATCTTTTATAATTCCTAGTACTAATGAAGTTATAAGAGCTACTGTAGGTATTATAAGTATTATTAATTCTAATATAAAGTCATCTACATATGATTCAGGTTTTACTAAATCAAATTTTATATATGCTTCTTCATTATATTTAGGAGCTAGCGCGGAAATGGCTTCTAATCTTTTTGAAATTAATGGGTGAGTTGAGTTTATTTCATACCATTTAGCCCATGGATTCCATAATTCCCATTTCATGGCATTTTTAATTTTATCTTTTGATACTTTTCCATTTTCAATACTACATACTGTCATTGATTTAGATGTTTTTACATCGAATATACCAAGTGCATTATTTTTAGATACGTTATGTTTTGTAGTTTTAGGAGTTGTGCTTAAACCAAATCCGATTTTAACAAGTGCTTCAGCAAGTGTTGATGGCTTTTTAGTTTCATCAACCGAGAACTCATCAGCTTTATATTCTCTTGTTCTTGATAACCATAATATTAAATATTGGCTAACTATATATAATATATAAGCAACTGCAGAAATAATTACTTTTGCTTTTGCATTATCGCTATCATCTGAATCCATACCACTTGTTGCTTCATATATAGCATAGAATACTAAAGGTATTATTTGTACTGCTGTCATTATTAGCATATCATAGTGTATTACGTGTCCAAGTTCGTGGGCTACTACAGCTTTTACTTCATCTTTTGTAAGTAAATTAAATATACCATCAGTAAGCACTATTCTTGCATCATTTTTAAATCTACCATATGTAAATGCATTAGGTGAACCATCATGTATAATACCGATTCTTGGATATTTCATGTTGTATTTTTGGCAAGTAGTTTCAATAAATTCTTTTAGATAATCTGGTATTTTTTCATCAAATTTGGCTTTGTAAAACCATTTCATTGTTAAGTCTGTTAGCCATGGAGCTATTAAAAATTGAATTATTATAATTCCAATACTAATATAAATAGCTATACCTATATCTTGGCCTGTCAAATATGCTATTAATATTATTACTGCGCTTAGGAGTCCATATAAACATGTTATTGTTAATAGTGAAACTCCAATTAAACTTTTTTTCATATATCACTTCCTTATCATAATTTTATCATAAAAATTAACTATAAAAACAAATTTTCGTTAAAAAAACGTTGACATAATTTAATTTTATGTTAGTATATAGAACCGATAGGTAAATTATTGGTTCTTTTATTTACCTAAATTATTTGTTATAGGGGGGTTTTGATTTATGATCAAAAGAAAAATTTTATTAGTTCTTTTATCTTTTGGTTTAGTTTTTTCTAATGTTTTAGCAGAAGAAATCGTAGATGAAAAATATGTTGGTTCTGAAACAGAAACTGTTAAAGATGCATATACTGATTTAACAAAAGAAGAAGCTGAAAAGAAGAAAAGTGAACTAGAAAAAGATGACCATGATTACAAAGTAACTGTGGAAATCAGATATACGGGAGATAAAAAAGTAGGAGAAGATAAGATTACTATTAATAAAACATTTAATAGTAAAGATGAAGCTCAAGCATATTTAGACGGTTTAGTTAAACAAGGTTATAAAGTTAGTAATTCTAAAATTACTCAAAAAGAAACTACTACTAATGTTAGTCTAAAAGAAACATTTAATACTTTAGAAGAAGCTGAAAAAGCATTAGATGAATTTAAGAAAAATAATGATGTTAAAGATTCTGATGTTAAAATTACTAAAGTAAGAAATGAATCTAAAGATACTACAAGTACAGTTGAATCTACTAAATATGATAATATCGATGATGCTAATAAAGCTAAAGAAGCTTTAGCTAAAGATGCAGATGGCTATGAAATTTATGGTGAAGTAAGAATTGAAACTATCAAGGGTACTGAAACTAAAAAAGTAGAATCTGAACAATTTGATAATCGTCAAGATGCATTAGATTACATTCAAAAATTAAAAAATGAAGGATGGGATGTATCTGGCCTTGAAGTTAAATTATTATCTTTTGAAGAATCAACTTGGAAAGATGAAGATGGAGCAGTAGTTAATCCTGGTACAAGTGATGGAAAAAGCTTTAGTTATAATCACTTAGATATTACATTATTACATAGCTTTAAAAAGTATGATGCACTTGGAAATGTAACTACAGTTTATGGTACTATTAGAATTAGTCAAGTTTTAGTTAATGGAAAATTAATTGAAATTGAAGGACCTTCACTTGATTACAATACTGGTCTTTATGAATATACTTCTGTTTCTAGACGTTTAAATATTACTAATAAATCATTAGTTAAAATTGTAGGAACAGTTGTAGCTAATGGTGTTAGTTATCCATTTGAGATTGAAGGATACTTAAGTGAAAGCCAAAATGTTTGTGGTGGTCATGGAAGTACTAAAGGTTTTGACTTAAAATTTGAAGAAGTAAAAATTGTTAACAATAAAGTATTAGTTGATACTAAACTTGTTAATAAATATAAGGTAGTTGGAAATGCTACTAAAGAGACTTCTAAAGAAGACTATTATGTAGATGAAATTAAAAAGACATATGGCTATGATTATGAAGTAGAAGCTTCTGGAACTAATACAGTAAAAGAAGAAGAATACAATGTAACTGGTGAAGCATCAAAAGATATTATGGAACCAAGATATTCTTTAGATGTTACAACAGAAACTAAAAAATATGAAAAAATATATGGTACTTTAATTGTTAAATACGTTGACAAAACTGGTAAAGAATTAGCTGAAATTATCGAAACGACTGAAATAGTTGGAACAGATTATGTAACTGTTAAAAAAGAATTTAAAGGTTATGAATTTATTGAAGTAACTGGAGATAAAACAGAAGGTAAATATATTGATGGAACATTAACTGTTATATATGTTTATGAATTTGTAGATGGTAAAGGTGGAGATGAAGAACCAAAGGATGTACCAAATACAGGAATAGCTGATGATAACGCTCTTGAATATATTACAATATTTAGTATGTTAACTTTAATTGGAGCAGTTGTTATTAGAAAGAAAATTGCTTAGATGAAAACCTCATTTTGAGGTTTTTTTGTTTACTTAATACTTTGTTATGTGTTATTCTTAAAATAGAGGTGTTATAGAAAATGGAAAATAAGAAAAGTGTTAACGCAGTATTGTTAATATTACTTGTAATTGCATTATGTGCAGCAGGTGTTTTTGGTTATATGTGGTATAAAGAAAAAAATATTAATTGTCCAAAATGTGAAGAAACAAAAATTAATGATAGCAGTGATGATAAAAATAATGATAAAGTTGAAACTAAAAAAGTTAGTGTGGCTGATGCAGTAAATACTATATCTCAATATTTTGGTACTTATAATGGAAATAAGATAAAGATTGTTATTCCTAAGATAATTGGTGGCGGAGATAATTCTGAAAAATTAAATAAGAAAATACTAGATAATGTTGTTTCAAAAATAATACTTCCAATTGAAGAATGTGACACAGATCAAAATCCAAAGGGGTGCGAAAATGGTTCTGTTGCAGATATAAATGTAAAATATAAATCACTTATAAAGAATGATACAGTTAGTATTCTAGTAGAAGTTGAATTATATCCATGGAATGCAAGTGGAGATGGAAAATTTGAATATAATTATTTTTATGATATAAAAAATGATAAAATTTTAACAGCGACAGATGCTCTTGAAAAGAATGGATATACTAATGACAAGTATTTAAAAGAAATAACAAAATGTTATGATGAAGATTATACTGAAGTTAAATGTACTATAAATCACATTAAAGAAGAAATTAATACTGAAAATAATTGTACTTATGTTGATATTTCTAATAATAATTTAAGTATACATTTTGAAGATTTTTGTGTTTAAAATTTGACTTTATGAAATATGTATGATATATTTTTGTTGAATTTAAAGAGAAAGGAGTGGAAGAAATGAAGATTTTGAATTTAAATTTATATGTTTTTAATGATAAGAGTTTTGATAAAGGAAGTGGGAATCTTCTATGTTTTCCACAAACTTTAAACGTTTAATATTAAATAGTTAGGCTACTCTTATCAGAGTAGTCTTTTTTTGGAGGTAGAAATGAAGAATTTAAAAGAATTTAAGCCTCTAATTAAATTAATGAAAGAAGAGAAAGGTAAACTTATCTTAGCTAGTGCAATTGTTGTATTGTGCGGCTTTTGTGAAGTGTTTACTGGATATTTAAATGGTAAAAGTATTGAATGTATTGCTGAAATGAACCTAAAATATGCTCTTATTTATATAGGAATTTATTTTCTATTAGAAATTACAACTGATGGTATATTATATTTGAAAGCTAAATCAATACTATCTAAATTAGAAAGTATTTTAACAAGAAAATTAGAATTTTATACATATAAAAAAGCCATTAATTTACCTTCTATAGCGTTTGAAAAAATGTCATCTGGAGAAATAATTAATCGTATAACAAATGATGCAGATACGCTGAGTTTTGTATTTTTGAGATTATTAAATATGTTAACTATGTTGGTTACATCATTTGTTTTATTAATATATATATTTATAAATTCTTGGGTTATTGGTTTAGAAATAATAGCAGTAATTATAATATTATACTTTGTAATTAAAAAATATAATCCTATATTAGAGAAAATACATAAAGAAAGAAAAAAGGAACAAGATAAGTTTATATCTTTAACTAATGAATCAATTAGAGGGATAAGAGAAATTAAAACACTTGGTGTTAAAAATAATTTAATTAATAATGTTATTAATATTGTTAAAATTTTATTTGATAAATCTTCTAAAGAAATTGATACTAAGAGAAATTTTGATATAATAACTGGACTTTTAAAATCTATTTTAGAATGTGGTGTACTTGCTACTTGTATTGTGCTTTTATACTATAATTATATTTCATTGTCATTTTTGGTTTCTATGACTTATTATGTGTATAGATTTACAAATATGATAGAAGATATTAATGAGTTAATTCAAACTTATCAAAAAGTTAAAGTGTCAGTTTCAAGAGTTAATGATATTTTAGATAATAGATTATTTGATGATGAGGAGTTTGGTGAAAAAGAAATCAAAAATGTAAAAGGAATTATTAAGTTTGATAACGTATCTTTTGCTTATCCAGAAGAAGATAACACATTAAATAAGTTTAACTTGTTAGTTGAACCTAATAAAAAAGTAGCAATCGTTGGAGCTTCTGGTCAGGGTAAAAGTACTTTATTTAATTTATTAACTAGAATATTTGATGTGAATAAAGGAAAAATACTTATTGATAATATTAATATTAAAGATTTAAAAGAAGATGAATTAAGAAAGAATATATCTATAATTAGACAAGAACCATTTATATTTAATAGAAGTATAAAAGATAATTTTCTTATTGTTGATGAGAGTCTTACATTAGATGATATTCGTAAATATTGTAAAATGGCTTATTTGGATGATTATATAATGTCACTGCCTAAAGGTTACGATACTATTTTAGGAGAAGGCGGGGTTAATTTGTCTGGAGGTCAAAAACAAAGGTTATCTATTGCTAGAACTTTATCAAGGAATAGTAAAATAATATTGTTTGATGAAGCAACAAGTGCTTTAGATAATAATAGTCAAAATTATATTAAAAAAACTGTGGATGATTTAGTGTATAATCACACAGTTATAATAGTTGCTCATAGACTTTCGACTATAATGGATGCAGATATTATACATGTAGTAGATAAAGGAAAAGTAATAGCAACTGGTAAACATAAAGAATTGTTAAAAACATGTAATCTTTATAAAAATCTATATTTAAATGAATCTTTAAATTCATAAGAGATTAATAAAATCTCTTATTTTTTTATCAAAAATTAATATTAAGCATATTCTATTATAGGAGGATTGCCTATGTTTAATAATTATAAAGAGATAGTTACTAAAACTGTTATTGGAAAGGGAAAGAAGACATTTAAGAATGATTATGAGTTAACTACTGATACTGATGTTGATACTGTACTTGGATGTTGGGTAATAAATCATAAAATAAAAGGTAAAAAAGATGATGATTATATTAAAATAAATGGAAGTTATGACATTAACATTTGGTATAGTTATGATAATAACACTAAAACTAATGTGGTTAGTAAAAAAATGTTTTATGAGGAGAAAGTTAGGGTTAAAGTTCGAGAGAATGGAGACTTAAATGATAATTCTGAAATTATTATTAGAAGTCTTAAAAATCCTACATGCATTGATGTATCAAATGAAGATAAAACAATCAAATATACTATATCTAAAGAACTTGGTATTGAAATAGTAGGAGATGCCAAAATAAGAATACCTGTTAGTAATAGTGAAGATGATTATGACTTAATAGTAGATGAAGATGATATAAATAATGAAATAGATAAAAGTGTTAATATAAACTATTTAGATAAAAAAGACTCATAATTGACTTTTTAGAGTCTTTTTTACTATAATATAGTGTATTAATTTGAGATGGTGAATTATATGCAAAATAGTAAGTGTATTAAAGGTGTTTTAGATAAACTATTTGAAGTAGATGATAGTGTTTTTATAGTTCCACATATTAGACCTGATTTTGATGCGTTAGGTGCTTCAATTGGTATGGCTTTAATATGCAAAAAGAATAATAAAAAATGTTATATTGTTATAGATGATGATTATGAAAAGTTAGAACCTGAGACTAAGAAAGTTTTAAATAGTATTAAAGGTAATTTTGAGTTTATACGTTCTAATGATTTATCGGTTTATTTAACTGATAAAAGTCTTATGATAGCGGTGGATGCTAATAAGGATTATTTACTTTGCACTCAGAGATATTTTAATGATTTTAAGAATATTATGGTAATTGATCATCATAAAACTGATGAACATACTATTAAAACTCCATATTTATTTGTAAATGATAAAATTTCTAGTGCTTGTGAAGAAGTAGCTAGATTACTTAATTTATATGGTGTAAAATTATCACCAGATTATGCTAATTATTTGCTTGCTGGTATAATACTCGATACTAATAAATTAAGTAAAAATACTAGTGCTGGAACATTTGAAGTTGCATCTATGCTTACTGCATCAGGTGCAGATCCAACAATTGCTAATAATATGTTTTTAGAGGACTTTGAACATGATAGAGCTATTCAAAGATTAGTGGATAATACTGATTTTCAAACTTTTGTGTTTGCAATAGCATCTGACTCTGAAGATAGTGGTAGGATATATGAACCAGAAGATATTGCGAAAGCAGCAGACTATTTACTTAAATATAATATAAATTGTAGTTTTGCAATGGCATATATTGATGATGAAACAATTAGTATGAGTGCTAGAAGTAAGGGATTAATAGATGTTTCTAAAATAATGAGGTTATTTGGTGGTGGGGGAAATGAATTTTCAGCGGCAGCCAAAATAAAAGGTAGAACTCTTCCAGAAATAAAGTCGTTACTTGAAAGTTCATTAATTCCAGGTGCTTATATTGAGAATATTGATATATCATATAATTCTCCTTCACAAATGAAATTAATTATGAGAAATAAAGCCACAATGTAGTGGCTTTTTAAAAATATTTGACTTATTGTATCAAATATGATATAATGTAATAGCTTTTGGATAAAGGGGGGTTAATTATGTCAATTGCAAATGCTAGAACAATATTAGGATTTGATTTAGATACAATATTAACTATAGAAGCAATAACTAAAAGATATAGAGAATTAATGAAACAATATCATCCAGATAGACATTTCAATTCAAGTGAAAAAGAATTAAGAGAATATACTCAAAGATCTATTGATATTAATAATGCATATGATTATTTGAAACAAAATATTGATAGAGTAAACTGTACAACTAATTCTAAAACTTATGATGTTGGAGACGATATTATATTTTTCATGAATAAAGCTAGAGCTATTTCGAATTTACGTAGATTTTTTGAAAATTCTGGCGAATCTAGACTTAAAAATGAAGTAATTAATTTATATAATAAATGTAATATTCAAAATGCTACTAATAATAATGAACTTAAAAACGCTTGTGATACATTCATTAGTTTATTATTTGTTACTTATGGAAATGAAGAATCTAGATATCGTATAGCAAATAAAATACCAAGATCATTTAAATACGAGATTAATTATAATGTAGATGTTGATACTTTTTTAAGAAGATTAAATGGTATGGCTAATGTTAGAGAACAATATATAAATGATACTTTAGATAGAATAGTAACAAATAATTTATATGATGAAAATTATTCATTTAGTGATTCTTTTGCTAAGTTTAGAAATTCCTATGTGAAAATGTTATATAATCCTAGTTTAACTATGGAAGAAGAAAATAATATATTTAGACAATTTGAACTTAAAGTTAGAGGAATATCTGAGTGTTTTGAAAAGAATAGAAAAGAGTATCTTAGTTTAACAAGAAAAGTTATGAAAATGGACAGATCATATATTTCTGGAGAATCTAAAAGTAAATTATTAAACAAAATAGATTTATCTATAATTAATGGTTCTTTTACAAGTACTAAGATTAGTGTTGAAAAATTAATAACTGAAATTAATAATATAAAAAGTGTTGTTAGAAGATTAAGAACTGGTTTAACAATTAGATATAAGAAAACATTGTTGATGTTAAATCCTAGTGAAGACTCAAAAAAGATTAATATTGCTATTAGTACATATGCTAGATTAATGGAAATATTAGATAGAGCTGAAACTGGTGTATATAATTCAGAAGATTTAATGGTTCTTGAAAACATTTCGTTTACTGATGAAAATAAAGATAAAATATTATTTTCTATGGTTGCTAATGATTTATATAATATATTTGTTACTTTTCCTAAAGATGGTGTAAGTAAAAGATATGAACCTTTTGTATTAGGGAATTTAGATGCTGATAATTTTATTTCTTTAGATGATGATTCAGTAAGTGTTAAAAAAAAGAAGAATTAAGTAAAGATACATTATTATTACCATTAAGTGTATTTGTAAGAAATGGTAATGTAGTTAATTTATCTAGAAGAACTAAAAATACTAAAGAAAATATATTATGTCAATATGGAAATTATGAATTAGTTTATAGTCAAGATTTAAAAAATAAAAATAGTTTCTATTATTTAAGACCTAGTTATTATAGATATGAGAGTTATGAAGATAAAGAAATGTTATTAAATACTCTTGAAAGTGATATATGTGATAGATTCTTATATTATACTGATGGAATGCAAA
>OIYR01001209.1_pt1 | contig 13355 bp, 10 predicted proteins | sample 1588221 | NCBI WGS metagenome assembly OIYR01 (sample SAMN03283292) | human gut metagenome | biome: human-associated habitat; material: feces | host: Homo sapiens | place: Peru | collected 2012 | reverse complement strand
TTGCATCGTGCTGGAAAACATGTTTCTCTCGCCATGGATCACCGAACATCTGATTTACATCTACCAGGATTGGCGCATCATCAACTGGACGATGACGGGAGTACTGCTCTTCATCGCACTCTTCCTCTACGTCACCACCCATGAGTTCCGCTTCATGAAACCATTGCCATTCATCAGTCTCGACTACCTAGGCTTGTTCTTGTGGTCGGCTTGGATGCTGGAGTTCATCTTCTTCTTCAATTACGGAGAACATTACAACTGGTTTGAGAGCGACATCATGTGGATGGACTTGATGCTCTTCATCGTGACAGGCTATTTCTGCATCAACCGTATGCTCCATATCCGTCACCCTTACATCGAGCCTGACGCATGGAAGTACAAGCGTCTCGTTCCTCTGCTCATCCTCTTCGCCTTCGTCGAGTTCATGGGCAGTACTCCAAAGGTATTGCAGACCGCCCTCACGGGTGGCGTGCTTCACTTCGGCATCGTCACCACCAACGTGCTCAACTTCGTGGAATGGGTGGGAGCCATCGCTGGTTGCTTGTTCTGCCTCTTCTGGTGCAAGGTGCTCCATCAGAAATACACTCGCTTGCTGACCCTTGGAGTGGCGGCGATGGCACTCTATCCGGTGATGATGTATTTCCTCATCGACCCAGGCTTGCCTATCGAGGCGCTCTATCTGCCAACATTCTCTCGCAGCTTCGGCAATGCGATATTCTTCGTGATGCTGACGGTATATCTAGAGGAGTTGATGCCATTCCAGCACTTCTTCATGGGATTGACGATGGCGGGTATCGTGAGAAACGGACCGATGTCAACGATGTGTACAGGCCTCTATAGTTTCGGCATTCGTCATCAGATGGCAGACAACATGGCTCGTGGCTTGCCTTACGACGCCACCCAGCTCTTGATGATCAGCGTCAAGCAGCTCTACGGCATCACTTGCATCATCGCCGTTGCCGTGCTTCTCATCTTCCTTCTCTGGGACATTCAACCAGTAAGAAGTACCTTGAAGAAGATGCCAGCTTGGAACTTTGTAGGAAAGCGAATGAAGAAAAAGAAAGGATTCAAGAAGTAAGATTTTGAATCTTCTCTTAACTTCTATAACTTCCCAATATGTACAAAAAAGCCCCGGAGCAAAAACTCCGAGGCTTTTTTTTGTATCATTTTTATTTGTCTTTTCCTAATCACACATCATATATTTCTCCGAATGACGCGGAACGGCATTTTTTCTCTTAGTACCACTGCACGGCATTGGAATAACCGCTTCGCTTGTCGTACTTCAACGCATCCGTCAGCGTAGAGGCGTTACAACGGAAGGTGAAGTTATAGCTTGTATAAGGAGCGAGCACCACCGAGCAACTCATGTTGAAACAGTGCAAGTCACGCTGCAAGCTTGCCGTAGTCATACTCATCTTGTGGTTGTCGAAGTCGTAACCAGAAGAGAAACTGATGTTCCATCCGTCACTGATTCGCACGTTACCACTCATATTGAGCGTCTGTGTAAACTTGTATGGGTAACGCATGGACTTCTCATTGAACTTCTCACGGCGTGTGTCCTCACGCATCGTGATACCATATCCGAAGGTCAACGACCAAGGCATCTTGAAAGCCATATAGCCATCCGAGTCGGTCTTAGCCTTGCCACCCTTCTTCTTGGCACCGTTCTTTCCTTTCTCCATTGTATCATCGACATTGCTCTCGATGTCGGTGTCCATGCCCTCATCGTCATCTTGATTGCGATTGTTGTTCTTGTCATCGCTATCGCTCTTGCCTCCTCCGAAAAGCTTAGCCAACTTCTCTGGGGTCAAAGTGAACGAGAGGTTTTGCGACATTCCCTGGAATCGTCCGAAACGACCCTTGCCCCACTCCGTGTGGTTGCCCACATAGACGTTGCCCTGGTCATCCATCTCATAGGCGTAAGTGGCGAAGACGGCATTCATATTGAACGTGTAGTTCTTCCACCACTTCAAGCGCAAGTTGATGTTCATGTCACTCCAAGGACGAACCTTGGCTGCCATATTGTAACTCATGTTGATGTCGAACGCATCAATCAAGCTGATTTTCTTGAATCCCGTGGAGTCCTTGTCGCTCTTGACCTTCATCTCCAAGTTGTTGCCCAAGGAGAACGAGAGACTTCCCGTCTTTCCCTTGCCAGGCACGCCATAGAGCGAACCTTGGTATGGCGAATAGCTAACGAGCGAGACATTGCCATCGGCATCGGTCTTCTGATAAGTGTCCCAATAGCCATAGCGAGTAGCACCGAAGTCAGGCGCATAGCTGAAGCTGACGGTTGGGGTAATCACATGACGGATGGCTTGTATCTTGTCGCCGAATATCTTGCGGCTTGGCACCCAGAAGCCATACAACTTGGTGGACAAGCCCACACTGAAGTTCCAGTTATAGACATTGTGGAAGCCGTATGTGGTATCGCACACCTCCACTTGCTTCTGTTCATCCCACGACTTTGTCACCTTGTTGGTGTACATACGGTCGGTGAAGTTGAAGCTTGGGTTCACATTGATGTACTTGAAGAGGGTGAACGAACCACTGATAGGAATCTGATGTTGCCAAGCATTGCGCCAGTCCTTGATGAGATTGCTATGCATCAACTTGTCTTCCTTCGTGTTGATGGAGTTGCTGATGTGACCCGTATAGCTCATCGCAATCTTCTCGTACCATCTCTCGTCTCCCACCATCTTCTTTCTGCGGAAAGGATAGAATCGGGCGATGGAGATATTCAAGTCTGGCAACGTCATGGAGATGGTAGAATCTCGCATGTTCTGGGAGAGATTCATCGTGGCACTCAGCGTCATGCCGATGCTAGAGAAGCCAGTGCTCCAGTTGACGGAAGAAGTACGTGTACTCTGCGTCAAGGTCTGCGGATTGTAGAGCGAGTTCAGATTGTTGCGCTCATAACTCGTAGAGGCGAAGTTGACGCTTGCCGACAACGAACTGAAAGGACTTGCCTTGGAGTCTTGTCGGTGACTCCACTGAATCTTGAAACTCTCCTGCTCCGCAAAGTCAGGCATTCCCTTGTCGCCCGTCTTCGTATCTTGATAGCTGAAGAAGAAACTGCCCGAATACTTATAACGCTTGCGATAGTTGCTGGCAGCAGATATTCCCCAAGAGCCCTTGGTGTAGATCTCGCCCAGGAGTTTCAAGTCCCACTTGTCGCTGATAGCGAAGTAATAACCACCATCACGGAGATAGAAACCACGGTCGCTCTCATCGCCATAGGTAGGCATGATAAAACCGCTGGAATAACTCTTGGTGAATGGGAAGAAACCGTATGGAATAGCCAACGGCATCGGCACATCGCAGACCACGAGATAAGCCGGACCAAACACCACGTCCTTGCCAGGGCGCACCTTGGCACGAGACAAGGAGATGTAGAAGTCTGGATGTGGGTCATCACACGTGGTGTATCGACCATGCTGCAAATAGATGACACCCGAAGAGTCACGCTTGGAGCGAGCACCCGTCAAGAATCCATCTTGCTGTTCGGTATAAACATTATTAATAAGGGCTTTCTTGCTCTTGAAGTTGAAGGCGATGGTATCTGTATCATAGGTGTCCGAGCCCATCTTGAAGACAGGTCTTCCCTTCACGCCCTTGTCGGCGGTAGAGTCGGCAGTACCAGTAGCTTTCACCGTACTCTTGTCGATGTCCATGGCAATCTTGTCACTCGTGAGGTCCATGTTGGTGTATTTCACGTTGGAGTTGCCATAGAGATGCGCCACCTTGTTGGGAGCGTCATAGACGAGGGAGTCTTCTGCCGTATAATCGACAGGAGCGTCCACGCCTCCCGACTTCTTGCGGTTTAAGCTATCGAGGCGGATACTATCATCCACCACCTTATTATGTTTCCAAATAGCCTTCTGCAAGGAGTCCATGGACGCAGTGTCGGCTTCGGCATTTCCCAGGGAATCACCGATGACATTGCCGAGCGAATCCACGAATATGGAGTCGCCCACCGCCAAGGCTGCATCTGCCCTCTTGTCCTTTTTCTTCTTTTTGGCAAGCAACAAGTTAGGGCTTGCCATCATGCAGATGAAGGCAAACAGCAGAAGTACTATAATCGATTGTTTTCTCATTCAAAAATAGGATTCTAATGATCAATCAAATGACAGAATCATTCGTTATTCAAACATCCGCTCCCACTCTCGGAAGCGCATCACCCCATCCTCTCCAAACTTAGCCAAGCTTTTCTCGGCTTTCTCGATGGATTTTTCTCGGTCGAGGTGCGTCTTGCTGAAGAATTTATCAGCATAGCAGATGACTTTCTCCTCCATTGTTTCTGGCAGAAAGTCTTGGTGAGGCAACGGCAATCCCTGTGCGATGATTTCCTTGCAAGTGATTCCGGCACCCGTATGTCGCTCGCATACACGAGCATGTCGCTCATAGCCCTCCTTGCGCAAGATTTCCGCTCCCAATCGTCCATGACAGATGTAAGGCTCCGAGCCGAAACACTGTATGCCAGGGGCATCCGTGCGGAAGATTCCCAGGTCGTGAAGCATGGCTGCTTCCTCTACAAACTGGGCATCGAGGTGCAATTCAGGATGAGACGAAACAATCTGTAGCGCTTTTCGCGCTACAGATTGGCTATGGTTGATGAGGATATGACGAAGCTCATTGTCCTCTGGATAATACTTGTCAATTAATAAATTATAATTCATAAATTATAAATACTGTATATTGGGCGTATGCCTATTTATACATTATTATTTATCATTTATTCTTTATTCTCGCGCTCAATGTAAGCGATGACATCGCCCTTGCGGATCTTGCTGCCCTGCTTAGCATTGATTTCCACGAGCTTACCACCAAGAGCAGCTGGCACTGTCTCAAACTCACCCCATGGAGCGAGGATGTAGCAGAATGCGTCGCCTTCCTTGTACTCCTTGCCGATGAATGGCTCTACGGCTGGTGCGCACTCGCCTTCGCCCTGGAACTCCCAGAAGATCTGACCTGCCACTGGTGCTACGATAGCATCAGCCTTGGCGTGCTTGAACTCAGCGAGCTGAGCTGGAGTCAAAGTGCTACCGAGCTTAGCGTCCTTAGCCTTCTGGAGGTCTGCCAAGAAGTTCTTCTTAGCCTGACCGCTCTTATAGTTGCGATACTGCTCTGGGTGCATGGCGAGCTCGAAGAGCTCCTCATCGTCCTGACCGTAGTCCCAACCGTTCTCGTCCATCTCCTTCTTGAAGTCATCGAGGGCGTTGGTGAGCAATGTGTGAGCGTCAACGTCGGTGAACTCTCTGCCCTGCTTCTTAGCCAGCTCTACCAACTCTGGGTCGATAGTGCCAGGAATCTTACCACTCTTACCGAGAATCATACCCCACATAGAGTCGTCCATCATCACGAAGCGGCCCTTGCCCTGCTCCATGGTGAGGAGGTTCATCAATGAGATGTTCTTCACGTACTGGCTGAATGGAGTTACCAATGGAGGATAACCTACACGTGGCCATACATACTCTACCTCGTCGAAGAGCTTGATCAAGAGGTCGTCCATAGACAATTCCTCCTCACCCTTCTTCTTGCGGATGTTGTTGATAGTCTGACGCATACCACCGAGGTCTGCCATCATAGAACCCATCATACCACCAGGAAGACCGCAACCGAGCAAGAGAGAGCTCATGATCTTGTTACCTGGGTTGATGAAGTAACCGAGCCACTCGTCGATGAACTCCTGGGTCATGGCACGAGCCTTCATGTAAGCACTCATGTTGATCTCAGGCACCTCGAAGCCCTCGTTCTTCAACATGCTGATGACAGAGATGATGTCTGGGTGAACCTTACCCCAAGACAATGGCTCGATAGCTGTATCGATGATGTCGGCACCATTGTTGCAAACCTCAAGGATGGAAGCCATGGAGAGACCAGGACCTGAGTGACCATGATACTGGATGATAATCTCAGGATACTTGTCCTTGATCATCTTGGTGAGCTTGCCGAGGAATGCAGGCTGACCGATACCAGCCATATCCTTCAAGCAGATTTCCTCTGCACCGGCAGCGATAAGCTGATCGGCAATGTTCATGTAGTACTCCAGAGTGTGAACCGGAGAGTTGGTGATGCAGAGAGCACACTGCGGAGTCATGCCGCCTTCCTTTGCCCACTTGATGCTCGGAATGATATTGCGAACGTCGTTCAGACCATCGAAGATACGTGTGATGTTTGTACCCTGCTTTGCCTTCACCTTGTACATGAGGGCGCGAACATCGTCAGGCACGGGGTACATACGCAGAGCGTTAAGACCACGGTCGAGCATGTGGGTCTTGATACCTACCTCATTGAAAGGCTTGCAGAAAGCGCGTACTGCATCGTTTGGATTCTCGCCTGCGAGAAGGTTTACCTGCTCGAAAGCTCCGCCGTTGGTCTCAACACGGGCAAAGCAACCCATATCGATAATCACGGGAGCAATGCGCTCCAACTGGTCTTTGCGTGGCTGGAACTTGCCAGAAGACTGCCACATATCTCGATAAACGAGACTGAACTGGATTTTCTTTTTCATCTCTATTAGTTGATTTTTTTATTGTTCGTATAACGCAATTTGAAGAGATAGCGTGACTTTAAGCCACTGCACACCTCTTCAAATATGCAAAATTAGAGAAAAAAATTCAATTACTCAGTAATATCAACGCTTTTTTAGTAAATATTAGAGCTGAATTTCTATTACTTTGTCAACATCTGTGGGCACTTCGTCGAGAGAAATCAGCACGCCACCGTCGCATTTCTGTGTCTTTACAGCCTTGCGTGTGGCGAAGTCGACAGCCTTGCGAATCTTCTTCGAGCCGATAGGCAGGAAGAGTGAGCGGTCCTGCAAGTTGAGAATATGCACAAAGAGACGGTTGTCTTTCTGTGTTGTCACACCCCAATCGTGCGGAGCAACGAGTCCGCCACGTGTGCCGTAGATTGTCTCGCCATAAATCTTCATCCACTCACCCATCTCTTTCAGACGCTGCACAGCAACCTCAGGCAGACAGCCGTCTGGCTGCGGACCGATGTTCATAAGCAGATTGGCGTTGCGTCCGGCAGCGTTCACGAGATAATGAATGAGAGTCTTGGTAGATTTATAGTTCTGGTCAGTAATCTTGTAGCCCCACATGCCGTTCATGGTCTCGCAGGTCTCAAGCGGAAGTTTGCTGATTGCTTGACCCGACAGACCGGCAGTATTCTCGCCTGGAAGGTCGCGTTCGAACATCTGGAAGTCTTCGCCGTCGAACGGCTGAGAGTGGTGGTTATTGCCGATAAGGCAAGAGGGCTGCAACTTATGTATGAGCGCATACTGCTCGGGCAAGCGCCAGTCGAACGACGGATTGATATCCTGATCCCACCAGCCGTCGAACCAGATAGCGTTCACCTCGCCATAGTTGGTGAGCAACTCTGTGAGCTGATTGTTCATGAACTGATAGTAGCTGTCCCAGTTCTGCGCCTCTTTCGGGCGGCCAGTGCCAAGACCGGTGCGTCCGAGCGGTGCGTCCTCGCGTCCCCAGTCGATGTGCGAGTAGTAGAAGTGCAAACCGATGCCCTGACGATGACACTCGTCGGCAAGTTCCTTCACGACGTCGCGCTTGAACGGCGAAGCGTCAACGATGTTATAGTCTGAATATTTTGTATGGAACATTGAGAAGCCCTCGTGGTGGCGTGTTGTGAAGCAGATATACTTCGCACCGGAAGCTTTGATTGCCGACACCCACTCGCGTGCATTGAACTTCGAAGGATAGAAACCGCCAGCGAGCTTGGCGTACTCCTTGTAGTTAAGGTCTTTGTTTGTCATTGTCCACTCGCCGGTGGCGAGCATACTGTAAAGTCCCCAATGGAGGAAGATGCCGAACTTAGAGTCTTGGAAATGAGAGCGTGCTGCGAGGTTGCCTTCTGTTGGCACATACTTGTTCGCAGCAGCCTTGTCGGTTGCGGTTCCGGCTGTGCTGTTAGTAGCATTTTCGGCAGAAACACCGGCAGACATTGCAAGTGCCATCATCACTGTACAAAAGATTTTCTTCATACTTATTACATTAATTTTTAGGTAGTTATTATATACGAGAAAAGGTGCAGTTGCCCACAACTGCACCTAACGATATTATTATCCACGCAAATCGTGCTCCTCAAAACGACGTTCTGCGAGCTTTTCATACTTTGTTCCTGGCTTGCCGTAGTTGGCATAAGGCCATATAGAAATGCCTCCACGCGGTGTGAAGAGACCAGTCACCTCGATATACTTAGGATCCATAAGCTTCACGAGGTCTTTCATAATGATGTTCACGCAGTCCTCATGAAAGTCGCCATGATTACGGAAGCTGAAAAGGTAAAGCTTCAAGCTCTTGCTCTCCACCATCTTTACGTCCGGCACATACGATATGCGTATCTCCGCAAAGTCGGGCTGACCGGTAATCGGACACAGCGATGTGAACTCCGGACAGTTGAAACGCACCCAGTAGTCGTTGCCCTGATGTTTGTTGACAAACGTCTCAAGCACTTCCGGCGCATAGTCGTCACGATACTTTGTCTTCGCTCCGAGTGCCTGCAAGCCTTCGTCGCGGCGATTATCTGAATTTGTTGCCATTTATATACTTATTATATATACTACATTTTATATATACTATATTTTAAAGCACATTAACCTCTGAACGTTGTCTTAAATATTGAATATTCGCCAGATGCTATAGTTCATATTGGTATCGAAGTTGTCCTCGCCCTCAAACTTCTTTGTCCAACGCACAACGCGTATGGTAAGAGGCAGTACGATTATCTCGTAGAGTGTCTTAAGCACTACCTGCGAAATCATCAACACTGGCAATTCGCTCATCGGGATTACTCCTCCGAGTGCCAACGGGAAGAAGATAATCGAATCGGCTGCCTCGCCGTACACCGTACTGAGTATGGCGCGAGCCGAGAAGTTCTTGCCGCCCGACGAGAGTTTCATGCGACTCATCACGTAAGCATTGACGAACGAACCGACAATGAACGCTAAGAATGATGCGAATGCGATACGTGGCGCAAGACCGAACACAGCATGAAAGCCTTCTTCGTTATGCCAGTAAGGCGCAGCGGGCAGTATGTCGCACAATGCTCCGAAGAGGACAAATAGGAAATTCATAGCGAAACCCAACCATATCAGCAATCGGGTTTTTCCATAGCCCCATACCTCACAAACGCAGTCGTTGATGATGTACGAAACGGGGAAGACGATTAATCCGCCTGTTACACTAATCGGACCTAACGCAATTTGCTTTGTCTCAAGCACGTTTGCCGTAATAAGACAAACGCAGAAAAGCGTACTGAAAAGCAAAAACAGCACACTCACGGTTTTCTTGTTTTTCTGCATAATCTTGTTTTTTAAGAGGTTTATCAAGCACTCTATATAATATAATGTATATAGTAAACGATACTGCTACATTTATTTTCGGCTGCAAAATTACTACTTTTTAATGAGAACGCAAACAAAAACACAGAGTAAATAGCAATAAAGAACGAGGAGCTACGCCGAAACGAATAGTTTCAGCGCAACTCCTCGCTATAACGAAAATAAATATTGCGATGTAGTTTAGAACATCTTTGCAGGATAAACACCCTCGTCGGCAAGTTTCTGGAACTTAGCCACTACGTCCGGACGATCCTCCGGATAGGTCACGCCGAACCACTTTGATGTTGTGTCGAGCACCTCGCAAGTAGCGGTGCCATCGTGGATGAGCTTGTCTACCATCAATGGGATGAAGAACTCGCTCTTAAGGTTCTCCATGTTCTTCGGGTCAGAGAGGAACGCCTTGAAGTACTCCTCACTGTGCTTGAAGTAATCAGGTGTAAAGCCCCAGAAGTTCATAGATACCGGTGTTGTGTCAGGAATCTCTACCCATGTCTCGTTGTCGTCGTCGAGATACTTCACAACGCCGTCGAAGCGCTGAATCTTGGTGCGCTCTACAACAGATGTCAGGTGATGATGTTCATCGTTCTCACATACGCCACGGCTTACAGTGCCACTCTCAGAAAGAGTATTACCTACGCGGAAACCGACCATAGCATACTTACCAGTAGAACCCTCTGGCAACTCGCTGAGCCACTTGCCCATTACACGGAAAGCATCGCGATCGTAGAAGTCGTCGCAGTTGAGCACAGCGAACGGCTCATTGATAACGCTTGCACCCATCATCAGCGCATGGTTAGTACCCCAAGGCTTTGTGCGACCCTCAGGACATGTAAAGCCCTCGGGCAGTGCGTCAAGGCTTTGGAACACGAGCTCGCAAGGGATATGGCCTTCATATTTAGAAAGAACAATGCGACGGAAGTCGTCCTCAAAATCCTTACGGATAACGAACACAAGCTTGCCAAAGCCAGCATTGATTGCGTCGTAGATACTGTAATCCATGATTGTCTCACCGTGAGGGCCGAGCTCGTCGAGCTGCTTCAGTCCGCCGTAACGGCTTCCCATACCTGCAGCGAGGAGGAAAAGTGTTGGTTTCATAACTCTGATATTTGTTTAAGTTAATTTATATTGACTTTCGATTATTATTAATCTGAACGCAAAAGTAACAAAATCGAATGAAATAAAAAAATTATTGATAGTATAAAATTGCTCACATCACTGAAAAATCGTAACTTTGCACGATACTATAATTATAATGTAACAAAAGAAAGAAACAGAAAAAGTCTAAATATATGGCAATTACAGAAGAAAAGACAGTAGAAGAGAAGAATTTGAGTTTCGTAGAGCAGCTCGTAGAGCAGGACCTCGCTGAGGGCAAGAACGCCGGACGCATACAGACGCGCTTCCCGCCAGAGCCTAATGGTTATCTGCACATCGGACACGCTAAGGCTATCTGCATGGACTTCGGCGTGGCAGAAAAGTACAACGGCGTGTGCAACCTGCGCTTCGACGACACCAATCCTACAAAGGAGAACAACGAGTACGTTGAGAACATTCTCAACGACATCTCTTGGCTCGGTTTCAAATGGGGTAACATATACTACGCTTCCGACTATTTCGAGAAGCTTTGGGACTTCGCTGTGTGGATGATTCAGAACGGACACGCTTACATCGACGAGCAGACTGCTGAGCAGATTGCTGAGCAGAAGGGCACACCTACCACTCCGGGCGTTGCTTCGCCTTACCGCGACCGCCCCGTTGAGGAGAGCCTCGAGCTGTTCAACAAGATGAACACTCCAGAGGCTGTGGAAGGCAGCATGGTGCTCCGTGCAAAGCTCGACATGGCTAACCCGAATATGCACTTCCGCGACCCGATCATCTATCGCATCATCCACACTCCACACCACCGCACAGGCACGAAGTGGCACGCTTATCCGATGTACGACTTCGCTCACGGACAGAGCGACTTCTTCGAGGGTGTAACCCACTCTATCTGTACACTCGAGTTCGTACCTCATCGCCCACTCTACGACAAGTTCATCGACTATCTGAAGGAGATGCGTGGCGAGACAGAGAACCTGCACGACTTCCGCCCGCGTCAGATCGAGTTCAACCGTCTGAACCTTACATACACAATGATGTCGAAGCGCAAGCTCCTGGCTCTCGTTGAGGAGAAGTTCGTGTCGGGTTGGGACGACCCGCGTATGCCGACACTCTCGGGTATGCGTCGCCGCGGCTACTCGCCCGAGTCAGTACGCAAGTTCATCGACTCAATCGGCTACACCAAGTTCGACGCTCTCAACGACATGGCGCTGCTCGAGGCTGCCGTTCGCGAGGACCTGAACAAGCGTGCGCTGCGCGTGTCTGCCGTGCTCAACCCAGTTAAACTCGTCATCACCAACTATCCCGAAGGTCAGACTGAGGAGATGGAGGCTATTAACAACCCTGAGAACGAGGCTGACGGCACACACACCATCACCTTCTCGCGCAATCTTTGGATTGAGCGCGACGACTTCATGGAGGATGCTCCGAAAAAATTCTTCCGCATGACTCCGGGCAAGGAGGTACGTCTGAAGAACGCCTACATCGTGAAGTGCACTGGCTGCACAAAGGATGCCGAGGGTAACATCGTGGAGATTCAGGCCGAGTACGACCCGCTCAGCAAGAGCGGTCTTGAGGGCGCCAACCGCAAGGTGAAGGGCACACTCCACTGGGTATCTGCCGACCACTGCCACAAGGCTCAGGTGCGCGTTTACGACCGTCTGTTCTGCGTTGAGAACCCGTCGGCTGACGAGCGCGACTTCCGCGAACTGCTCAACCCGGAGAGCCTCAAAACTATCGAGAACTGCTACGTTGAGAACTACGCTGCCGACTGCAAGCCGGGACAGTATCTGCAGTTCCAGCGCATCGGCTACTTCATGGCCGACCTCGACACAACAGCGGAGCATCCTGTATTCAACAAGACTGTAGGACTGAAAGATACTTGGGCTAAACTTAACAAGTAAGTTTTTTCCTACCATCTATCATTTCATGTTATATCAACGAAAATGAATACAGCTGCACTCTTTCTGTGGATTCTCAATAATTTGAACTACTGGGTGGTCATGCTTTTCATGGCCATCGAGAGTTCTTTCGTCCCTTTCCCTTCTGAGGTGGTAGTTCCACCTGCAGCATGGAAGGCTATGGATCCTGCCAGCGGAATGAATTTTCTGCTTGTCATCGTGGTAGCCACAATAGGAGCTGACATAGGAGCCCTTATCAACTACTATCTCGCCAAATGGGTGGGACGCCCCATCATCTACCGCTTTGCAGACAGTCGTATAGGACACATGTGTCTCATCGACCGCGAAAAGGTAGAAACAGCCGAGGAATATTTCCGCAAGCACGGCGCTGCCTCTACCATATTTGGCCGACTGGTTCCTGCCGTACGTCAGCTCATCAGTATTCCTGCTGGTCTGTCGGGCATGCATCTGGGCAAGTTCCTGTTGTACACCACTATTGGTGCCGGCATCTGGAACACAGTACTGGCCATCATAGGCTGGAGCATATACCAGTACACCGACTACAAGACCACACATGACGTATACCAGCAGGCATTGAAGTACAGCCACGAAATAGGCTACGTGCTCTTGGCCTTGGCTGTCGTTGTTGTTGCCTTCATAGCTTACAAGGGACTGAAAAAGAAATAAAGAAGCTAAACTTTTTCCTAAGAGAAAGGAAAATGGGAAGAAAAGCCGTTAAAACAAAGGCTACAACTAATCATAAAAAAAATCTCCGCAAGTGTGACTTGCGGAGATTTTTTTATATTGAACTTATGAAAACTCAGAGACTAATTCATTCCCGAAAACTGTTTGATGCGCTGTTCTTCCGACATCTTGCAGATAAGAAGCGTTCCGTCTTCCTCGGCTACAATATAGCCTTCGAGCCCCTGAATGACAACCTTCTTCTCGTTTAAAGTATGAACAATGTTATTTTTTGACTCTATCATCTG
>OIYR01001208.1_pt1 | contig 13365 bp, 5 predicted proteins | sample 1588221 | NCBI WGS metagenome assembly OIYR01 (sample SAMN03283292) | human gut metagenome | biome: human-associated habitat; material: feces | host: Homo sapiens | place: Peru | collected 2012 | reverse complement strand
CCACTTTCTTTCCCTTCCAGGGATGCTGAAGGTTCTTGAAAGCCTTTTCTTTTTCTGCGATTTCTTTCTTGCTCATCGCCTTCTGGGCGAAGGCGGGTAGGGTTGGCATCGCCAAAGTCAAGGCGAGTGCCAGGATAATCATTGTCTGTTTCTTCATTGCCAGTTTGTTTTTAATTCTTTTTCTAAGTGCAAAGTTACGGCTAATTTCTTAAACAAAGCTACATTTTTTGTTCAAATATCGGTGTTTTTCTGCATTTTTTTGTAATTTTGCAGCCGCAAATATAAATAAGTATATAAATAGGCATATAAATAAGCATATTAATTAAGGTATATAAAATAGGGTATATAAAATAAGGTATTAAGAAGGATGACTGTAAGTTTGAGTAATATGAATAGTTTGAGCAATTTGGGAGATTTAACCCGTAAGCGAGTGGCTGTTGCAGCTTATTATTTTGTGCCGGGCGTGGTGTTTGCCAGTTGGGCAAGCCGCATTCCGGATGTGAAGCAGATGTTGCACTTGAGCAACGGACAGTTGGGAACGGTGCTTTTCGCCATTCCTATCGGTCAGCTTCTGATGATGGCTTTTTCGGGCGTTTTGGTGAGTAAGTTTGGCAGCAGGAAGATGATTCTGCTTGCTGAGGTGCTCTATGCTTTCGTGTTGTTCTGTATGGGAAGCAGCAGTACGGTGTTCCAGTTGATTCTTTCTCTTGTGGCTTTCGGAATGATGGCGAATCTGATGAACATCGCTACCAATACGCAGGCTTGTCTAGTGGAGAAGATGTATGGGCGCAACATCATGTCGTCGTTTCATGGCTTGTGGAGTTTGGGTGGATTCTCGGGCGGTATCATTGGAGCCGTCTTTGCCAATACCCTGCTTCCGATAGAGGTTCACTTTGGAGCTGTCTTGGTGATGAGTCTTCTCATTATCGCCATCGGATTCAGATATCTGGTAGATGATGCTACGGCAAAGGCTGAAGAGGAGGATGTTCCGAAGTTCTCTTTCAAAACCATTGACCCGATTCTGTTTCTCCTGGGATTGATGGGATTTGCCGGCATGTTCTGTGAAGGAACTGTTTACGATTGGAGTGGTGTATATTTCTCATCAGTAGTAAAACCCGATGAGGTTTTTATCCGTGCGGGCTATGTGGCTGGCATGGGAGCGATGACTCTGGGTAGATTCCTTGCCGATGGTTTTGTTACGAAATACGGCCCAGCCAGGGTGTTGAAGGTTTGTGGTGCTTTGATATTGGGCGGTTTGTGGCTGGCTGCCGCCTTGCCTTATCTGATTCCTGCCACCTTGGGCTTCCTGCTGGTAGGTTTCGGCATCTCTTCATCGGTGCCTATCTGTTACAGCATCGCCGGAAAGCTGGGAACCATCAAGGCGAGCATTGCCATCACCATCGTTTCGAGCATCAGTTTCTTTGGTTTCCTGGTAGGACCACCGGTTATCGGATGGCTTGCTGAGGCTACCGGTCTCCGCATTGCCATCAGCATTGCCGCCTGCCTGGGCTTGATGATAGCGTTTGTTGCCGCAAAGGTGGAAAAGAGAATATCTTGAATGAGATGAATATCTTGAAAACAAGATGAATATCTGAATAAAAATACAAAAAACCGTGGATGCTCCATGCATCTACGGTTTTTTGTTATCAATAAAATAAGCAAGGAATATTGCTGATAATAATTGGTATGGATTCTATTGTGACCGAAAAAACAACGAAAAAACAATGAATAAGAAGATAATCTATGTTTATTGTACAAAATTATAGGTAAATATTGCCTTTATATTTGTAACTTTGCACACAAATTTAAAAAACACTATAAATGGAAATGAAAACTAAAACATTATTTGCAGCGATGTCGTTCCTGACAATTTGCTCGATGGCAGCCCAGGCGCAAATTCCGCAGCAGAGCATCCGATGGGATAAGCATAGTCTTATCTTCGATGGCAAGCGAGTGGTGCCGGTGATGGGAGAGGTACACTATTCACGTATCCCTCAGGATGAGTGGAGAGAGGAAGTAAGGAAGATGAAGCAGGGTGGCGTTACCATGATTGCTGCCTATGTGTTCTGGAACCATGTGGAGGAAGTAGAAGGTGTGTTCAACTGGAGTGGACAGCGCAATCTTCGTGGTTTTCTTGAGATATGTAAGCATGAAGAGATGCCGGTGGTTCTCCGACTGGGCCCTTTCTGCCATGGCGAGGTTCGCAATGGTGGCATACCTGACTGGATGTTTACCAAGGGATGCAAGATGAGAGAGGAGAATACCACTTTCCTGAAATATACAACCGAACTTTATCGTCAGATTTATTCGCAGGTGCAGGGGTTACAATGGAAAGATGGTGGTCCGGTAGTTGCGGCACAGTTTGATAATGAATATCGTGGCAGGGGCAGTTATCTGATGGCGCTGAAGAAGATAGCCCAGCAGATAGGTTTCGATTTGCCTTTCTATACCCGTACTGGATGGCCTGAACTGAAAACGCCGGTGCCTTTCGGCGAGATGCTTCCGCTTTATGGCGACTATGCCGATGGCTTCTGGGAGCGCAGCCTGAAGGAAACTGCTGGTAATTACTACAAGGCTTTCAACTTCAAGGCTTTCAGAAGCAGTACGGCAATCGCTACCGAACAGCTTGGCAAACAAGAGGCGAAGATTAACAAGGGGGATGAAGCCTATCCTTATTTCACCTGCGAACTGGGTGGAGGTATGATGACTTCCTATCATCGCCGTCCGTATATTTATCCGGAAGATGCATATTCGCTGGCTATCGTCAAGTTGGGTAGCGGAAGCAATCTGCTGGGATATTATATGTATCATGGCGGAACCAATCCTACTGCGATGATGCCGGGTAATCTGGACGATGGTAGTGCGGTTTATCTGAATGAAAATCAGCGCACTCAGGCTACCAATTATAATGATATGCCGGTAAAGACGTATGATTTCCAGGCGCCATTGGGTGAATTCGGACAGAAGAATCCTCATTATTTCATGCTCCGCAAACTGCATCTCTTTATGCATGATTATGCAGAAGTACTGGCTCCGATGGAGTCTAGCTTCCCATGCAGTCAGGATATAGAGAAGGGCGATGATTCGCATCTTCGCTGGTCGCTTCGGTCTAAAGATAAGAGCGGTTTTGTTTTCATCAATAACTATGAGCGATTGCAGCAGTTGTCTGCCAGGAAGAATGTGCAGTTTGAGGTATGTGGCGTGAAGTTCCCTCAGCGTCCGATGACGGTTCCTGCCGGAGCGATGTGCATCTTCCCGGTGAATATCGATGGCATCCGATACGCTACGGCACAGTTGATAGCCAAGCGGGATGGAAAGATTTATCTGGAACAGATCAAGGGTATTCCTACCGAGATTGCTGTAGATGGAAAGGTGCTGAAGAATGTGAAGGCGAAGGGAATCGCCAAGCCGGTTTATAAGAACATCTATCTTGTAGATTCCAAGACGGCGGAACATCTGTTCCTGCAGGAGGAAGGAAAATCAATGATGTTACTGGCTCCTTCTTTCAAGAAAATCAAGGAGGCAGAGGGCGTTCGCAAGATAACTATGGGTGTGCAGAAAGTAGCAGAGGAACCATCTGATGCCGACTTTAAGAAGGCTGCGGTTTATCAGCTAAATCTTTCGCCTGAAATGCTGCAGGGCAGAAATCTCCTGAAAATTCAATATCGTGGTGATTGTGCCCGACTTTATTGCGATGGCAAACTAGTGGCTGATAATTTCTATAACGGCCGTCCGTTCCTGATGGGATTGTGGCGTCTGCCTGCCGACTGCCAGAAGCTGGAACTCCGCATTCTTCCTTTGCAGAAGGATATGCCGGTTTATTTCCCTCGCGAAGCAGATGTGACGAAGGAGGGAGAAGAAATCGTGAAATTAGAAATCATTAACGACGCATTATAAATGCGACGTATTATTCAATAATAAATGATTTAACAATAAATGATTCTACCATCAATGAGAAATATAGTTTTTATGCTGGGTCTGATGTCTTGTGCTTCCTTGCAGGCACAGGGCATCAGCTCTAATAACAGAATAGACCTCTCGGGGCAGTGGCGATTCTCGCAGGGAGATGCGCCTACCTATGAGGATGTGGTCAAGTTGCCGGGTTCGATGCTCACCAACGGCAAGGGTAATGATGTCTGTACCCATACGCAATGGACGGGAAGTCTTTATGATTCTTCCTTCTATTTCAATCCTTATATGGAGAAATATCGCCAGGAGGAAGTGCTGGCAAATGGGAAGCATCGCATCAAGGGAACCATGAAGTTTCCTTTCTTCCTCACCCCAGAGAAGCATTACATCGGCAATGCGTGGTATCGCAAATCGGTGTTTGTGCCTAAGGAGTGGAAGAAGCAGCGCGTTATCCTCTATCTGGAACGTCCTCATATAGAGACTTCGGTTTATATCAACGGCAAGTTGGCGGGCAGGGATTCTTCGCTGAGTGTGCCTCATGAGTTTGATGTTACACCTTATATTATATATGGCAAGGATAATGAAATCAGCATCAAGGTGTATAATGGTATCGAAAATGTATGCGTGGGTCAGGATTCGCATAGCGTAACCGACCAGACCCAGGGCAATTGGAATGGTATCATCGGCAAGATGGAATTGCAAGCGCATCAGCAGCAGTATATCCGCAATCTGCAGGTTTATCCTGATGTAAAGGGCAAGCAGATTAAGGTGGTGATGGATGTGACGGGGGATGCCCGGAAGGCTGATTTCCTGTTTGATGTAAGTGGCGTCAAGTATTCGTTTTCTAAAATAAAGAGAGAAAGTGATGGAAAATTCTCTGTCATCATTTCGATGGGCGAGGATATCAGGCTTTGGGATGAATTCCATCCGAATCTTTATACCCTGACTGCTACTTTGGGCAAGGAATCTTTTAGCACTACCTTTGGTATGAGTGAGATTTCCATCGAAGGTCGACAGTTTTATATGAACGGCAAGAAGATTTGGATGCGAGGAACGGTGGGCAACTGCTGTTTTCCGGAAACCGGTTATCCGCCAACCGATGAGGCTTCGTGGCTCCGTATTTTTAAGAAATGCAAGGAATATGGACTCAATATGATGCGATTCCATTCTTATTGTCCTCCCGAGGCGGCTTTCTCGGCTGCCGATCAGGTTGGCTTTTATCTTCAGCCCGAAGGTCCATCTTGGCCAAATCACGGTGTGAAGTTGGGCAATGGTATGACCATCGACCATTATCTGATGCAGGAAACTCAGCGAATGGTTGAGAAATATGGCAATCATCCTAGCTTCTGCATGCTTGCTGCGGGCAATGAACCTGCGGGAAACTGGGTGAAATGGGTTGGCAACTTTGTGGAAGAATGGAAGAAAACAGGCGATAAGCGACGTGTATATTGTGGTGCATCCGTTGGTGGCGGTTGGGCTTGGGACCCGAAGAGCGAGTATCATGTAAAGGGTGGTGCGCGCGGATTGGATTGGGACAAGAAGGCTCCGCAATCGGAAGACAACTTCGATGGGGATATGGTTCGTGTGGTTCAGAAGGGAAGAACGCCGATTACCTTTGATATGAACGAGCCTAGAGTGACCCACGAGATGGGACAGTGGTGCGCCTTCCCAGATTTCAAGGAGATTTCGCAATACACGGGAGCCTATAAGGCCCGCAACTTCGAGATCTTTTCTGATTTGCTGAGAGATAACGGTATGGCGAGTCAGGCTGAGAAATTCCTTCATGCCAGCGGTAAGTTGCAGACCTTGGCATATAAGTATGATTTAGAACGCAATCTGCGAACCAAGGATTATGCTGGCTTTCAGTTGCTGGGCTTGAATGATTATAGCGGACAGGGTACTGCTCTTGTGGGCGTATTGAATGTGCATTGGAAGGAAAAGGGATATTGTGATGCCAAGGATTGGACGGAGTTCTGTTCGCCAATCGTTCCTCTGGCTAAGTTTCCGAGATTCGTTTTCTCTTCAGAAAACAAGGTGCAGGTTCCTGTGGAACTCTACAATGCGTATCATGAACCGCTGCAGAATGCTGAGGTTACATACGAGGTGAAGGACGAAAAACAGCAGGTTTTGGCTTCAGGAAAATTGGGAAAGTCTTCGCTTCCTGTGGGTAAGAACATCGATTTAGGCAATGTATTCCTGGATTTCCCTCATCTCCATATTCCGTCTCCATCGCAATTGGTCTTGGAGATTCAGGTGAAGTCTTCCAATGCTCCTGTAGCCCGTAACCATTGGGATTTCTGGGTGTATCCATCTCAGATAGAGATGCCGAATACCAAGGCGCTTAAGGATATCTATATTGCTGATAGTCTGGATGCCAAGGCACAGAAGGTGTTGCAGAAGGGTGGCAAGGTGCTGCTTCTGGCTGCCGGAAAGGTGAAGATGGGCGAAGATGTGAAGCAAACCTATCTGCCGGTGTTCTGGAACACCAGTTGGTTTAAGATGCGTCCGCCTCATACCACGGGTGCTACCATCAACAAGGCTCATCCTCTCTTCAGAAATTTCCCTACGGATGACTGGGCAAACCTGAACTGGTGGGAGTTGCTGAACAAGGCGCAGGTGATGAATCTCCGTGAGTTCCCGAAGGATTATCAGCCGGCAATCCAGCCGATAGATACCTGGCACGTGAGCCGAAAGCTCGGTATGATGATTGAAGCCAAGGTGAGTAAGGGCAAGCTGCTGATGACTACGATGGATGTAACCAGCGACTTGGAACATCGCCTGGTGGCAAACCAGATGCGTTATGCTATCCTGAAGTATATGATGAGCGATGATTTCCAGCCGGCAATGGAGGTGGATAAGCAGGTGATTGAAAATCTCTTCACGAAATCGGCGCCACCCGTGAATATGTTTACCAACGATTCACCGGATGAACTGAAGCCGAAGCTGAAGTAAGGAAGATAATGTAATGTAAATATAAGGCGAGATATAGCTCGAGTAATGAGGCAAATGCTGGATAGTAAACTGGCATTTGCCTTTTTCTTTCAGTTATCTTTTACCTTTTTACTTTTTATTACCTCTATCTTACTTCTTGATGACCAGTTTGCTTCCTTTCTGAACATCCGCCTTGATATTGGTGATGCGCTCGTTCTTCACATCATCCAGCATGATGGCTGGGCGATAATCGGGCTTCATCGTAGTGAAGCTCACATTATCTACTTCTATGCCATCCACGTGGCGGGCATAGAGACCGAAGGCTGGAGTTTCTTTCGCAAATCTGGGCTCAGGGTAGTTGGTGCCTTGTTCTCTATATTCCTTTTTCGCCAGTTCTGCCTTGCCACCGCCACGGTATTGCAGGCGGATATTGCTCAGCGAGATGTTGCGGAGTGGCAGACCAGGCATACCGGTAACGATGATGCCGGCAAGGGAATCTACATCGTTGGCAATGACATTGCTGATCATGATATCGCGACCGGTAGAAACGGTGGTGCGCTCCTTAGGACCACGGTTTCTGCAACCGGTGGTAATGTAGATAGGGTAGTGGTGAACATGGTTCATGGTGATATTATTTACCACGATATTCTCCATCAATCCCTGATCAACTTCCTCGAAAGCCAGACCGCTGCTATACATAAAGGTGCAGTTGCTCAAAGAGATATTCTTGTATCCGCCATTCGATTCCGTGCCGAGCTTGAAGCGGCCGCATACCCAATTTACCTTTTCTGGGATGTAAGTGCCATCCAGGAGTGTGCCAAACTTGTAACCCGTAATCACACAGTTGGTAATGGCAATATGCTCTGTTAAAACCGGTTTCTTCAGGGCATACGAACTCTTCAATACCAGAGCATCGTCGTGAGGCGTATTGATCTTGCAGTTGCTGATAGTGAGATACTTGCAGCAGTCTATATCGAAGCCGTCACGATTGGTATCAATGATGACATTATCCACGGTGCCGAGTTCACATCCCGTTAGGATGATGCCGAAGTGACCGCCCCGATAGATGGTGACATCACGAATCAGGATATTGCGGCATTGCTTCAGGGCGATGGCCTTATCGCCCGTTCCGATGTTTCCGCCCTGCAGGTTACCGCCTTTTTCGGTATCTCTTCTGGTGAGACCTTCGCCATCAATCATACCTCTGCCCGTGATGGATACATCATTGGCGCCGATGGCATAGATAAGGCTGTTTTTAAAATAAGTATGTCCGCCGTCCTGATAAGCTGTGCCTTCAAAAAACTCTGCTTCATCATAGGCTTTCATCGAAGCCGGAGCTGCGAGAATCTTGGAACCAGCCATCAGATGCAGTTCCACATGGCTCTTCATACGGATGCTTCCGCAGAGATAAGTGCCGGCAGGCAGAACTACTCGTCCTCCACCATGAGCCACGCAGGAATCAATAGCGGTATTGATAGCATGATGGTCGAGAACCTTTCCATTGCCGATGGCACCGAAATCTTTCACATTATAGTCTTTTGCCTGCATGCTTGTCATTGCAAGCGCCAGGAGACATAAGAGTGTAGAAATTCTTTTTTTCATTGCTTTTTTTGATCGTTAGTTTTATATTTTTTGCACCTGAAAGCCTTGATGGACTTTCGGGTGCAAAGATAAGGATAAAATCTGAGATGAGTTATGAAAATCATTCAACTATTACTTATTTTCATTCATTATATCATTTGCCTTTCAGTATTTCTGATGGAGACTTGCCAAATTCCCGTTTAAAGCTCTCTCTGAAGTTGCCGAGGTTGTTGAAGCCTGCAAGTATGGCCACTTCTGCTATACTGTATTCACCCTTTTTCAGTAATGTCATACTATGTCGCAGTTTGGCTTTCTTGATATATTCGTTGGCACTCATTCCGGTCAGGGCTTTCACCTTACGATAGAAGGTAGAGTGACTCATAGCCATCTTGTCGGTCATAAATGCCATGTCTAAGTCATCGGTAGAGATATGATTCTCGATGAGCTTGTTCAGTTTCTCCAGGAACTTTTTATCCAGATTGCTGATCTGGCAGGTCATCGCATCTTCCTTTTCCTCGGTAGCTTTTGGGGATGTCTGCTGTTCATCGGCGGAAGTCTCGAATTGTGAGATATTCTTCTGTACGATGTAGTCTGCCAATCGCCTTCTTCCAGACAGGATATTTCTGATGCGGCTATGCAGCAGTTTTGCACTGAACGGCTTGGTAAGATAAGAATCAGCACCGCTGTCATATCCCTCTTCTTGGTCATTGATGCTGGTCTTGGCAGTCAGCAGGATGATAGGAATATGGCTGGTGCGAATATCTTCCTTCAATATATGAGTCATCTTGATGCCATCCATTTCCGGCATCATGATGTCGCTTACGATGATATCCGGTACTTTCGAGAAAGCCTGTTCCATTCCTTCCCTGCCATTGCAGGCTTGGATGATACGATAATCTTCGTGCAGCGACTCTTCGATATAAAGTCGAATATCAGCGTTGTCTTCCACGATGAGTAAAAGCGGACGGATATCTTCTGTTGGCTCTTTTGACGTGGTTTCGTTCTCTTCGGCATTTTCAGCCGTAGCCAAATCCTGATTATCATCCTTGTGAAGTGCCTCCGGGTAGGTGCGGTCTGCCTTGAGTGAGAAGGTAAACTTGCTTCCTCGTCCCTTTTCACTTTCAACAGTCAGTTCTGCTTGATGGAGAGTAGCCAGTGATTTCACCAGAGCCAAGCCGATACCTGTGCCGGAAGCCTGATGATTGCCGTTTTCCTGATAGTAACGGTCGCAGATGTGAGGCAGGGCATCTTTGTCTATGCCGTATCCCGTATCTTCTACTGCAATGGCTACAGTATTGTCTTCTGGCATCGTCAGCGATAAGGTGATGCTGCCTTCCGGAGTATATTTGATGGCATTCGACATCAGGTTATTGATTACCGTATTGATTACTTCTGAATCGAAATAAAGCTCAGGCACACCCGTTTGAATATTCAGACGGATATTGAGACGGCTATTCTGGTTGAGATCTTTGAATCGCACACCTATTTCCCTCACAAATGCTCCGAGATTTGCCTTGGCAACCGTCAATTTGCGGTTCTGGGTTTGCGTCTTTCTGAATTCCAGAATATCGTTGATGAGATTGAGGAGTCTTTCCGCGCTGGCATGGATGCATCCTATCTTATGATGCACTCTTTCTGCTATTTCCTTATCTTCCATCAAATCCTCCAGAGGTCCGAGAATGAGTGTGAGCGGAGTGCGAAGCTCATGGGTGATGTTGGTAAAGAAGCGCAGGCGTTCCTCGTTCACCTGCTGTCTTTGCTTGCTTTCCCATTTTTCCTGTACCAGAGAATTGCGCAGCAACAACTGCTTCTGGTAAGAGCGGAAGAAATATCCTAGTATTCCCATGATGAGGAGGACATAGCAGAGCTTTGCCCACCAGGTGAGCCAAAGTGGGGGATTGACAACGACCTTCATTTCTGCAGTACTGGCGTCTTCCCAATCCTGATTCTTCAACTTGGCTCTGATGATAAAGGTATAGTCGCCCGGTTTGAGATTGCGGAAGGTTACCTCGTTGTCACCTTCAGTTTCATACCATTGGTCGTCTAGTCCTTTCATCATGTAAGAGTATTCTACATTTCCTTCCTGTGAGAAGTCTTTTATCGTGAAGTTGATTTTGAAGGTATTGTCATCGTGGCTTAAACAGATGATACCCTCTTTGTTGGGTGAAATCAGTCGGCTGGCAAATTGGTCGGAGAGTTTCCCCACGCGTTCACAATTGATGATTTGGATAGGGGAGACAGCTTTTGGTTCGGTCAGCTGTTGGGGATTAAAAAAGCATATTCCTCCTGGTGAGCCAAAATATATGGTTCCGTCGGGTGTGGTGACGGCTGATGCCTCTACGAAGTTGCTCGTAGGTATGCCACTCTCGTAATCATAGTTGTAGAATCGCTGCTTGTGAATGTTGAGGCAAGCTATTCCCGAGAACATGCTCACCCAAATATTTCCTTGCTTGTCTTGGCTGATGGCACGTATGTGGCTGTCTTTGATGCCATATCGCTCGTTGTAATTTTTGATGGCTCCTGGTTGAAGTGGGTTCTGCACGTAAGCCAGTCCCCTCATTGTCGCCATCCAAATGCCACCATCAGCATCTTTAATGATATGGTTGATGGTGTTGGTGGCAAGCAAATTCTTTTCGGTTAGATGTACGATAAGTTTCATTTGCTTGCTGAAGACGAACACTCCACGGTCTAAGGTGCCAATCCATATTTGACCATAATTATCTTCTTTGATAGAGTAGATGATGGTTGGATTTTTTCCCATCTGTCGGTTTAGTTCCTGCTCCTTATTAATCTTGTCGTTTTCTACAGAGAAGATGCCTGCTTCTGTTCCCACCCACATCTTTCCCTGTGCGTTCTCGCATAGGGCATGGACGTCTAGGTTCTGGGCATAGTTGATGCGTGTGAAACTGTGGGTGTGAGGATTGAACTTCAGCACACCATTGTCACTGGTTCCACACCAGATGTTGCCTTTCTTGTCTTCCTCGAATACATATATAGAGGAAGAGGAGTTGGATAGATAGGATGAGAAATTCCAGGTTTGCATCAATTTGCCGTTTTGGTATAGGCTCATCAGGTTGTCTTGCCCTATCCATAAGTTTCCTTGGTGATCGCAATATAACCCTGTTACTTCTTCCAAAGCCTTTCCCATGTATTGCAGGGTGTTGATGCTGGCGGCGGATTTTGCGATGAAGTCTATTCCCATGCTATAGTTGGCTATCCAGATGTTTCCAAAGGAATCTTGTATGATTCTTCGGTTATTGTTGGACGACAATCCACTATTCTCTTTGGTGATTTGTGAGAACTTGAGTTCTTCTGTTAGGGGATTTTTATAAAGGTTGAGGTCGAGGACGCTGATTCCGCCAATGTCTGAGGCTATCCATAGGGTCCTGTCGTTCATCTCTATGATTTGGTGGATGTTGTCGCCAGCAAGTGATGCTGGATTGTTGGCGATATGCTTGAACACCTTGAATTTCCCTGTGAAAGGGTCGAGTAATCCCAATCCCAGGTTTGTACCCACCCAAATGTTTTTGGCATGGTCAATGCATATTGAGCGCACATTGTCGCCTGGCAAACTTTGTGGGTCATTAGGATTGTGACGGAAATATTTTGTCTTTTGCGTCCTGAGGTTATAGACATAGAGTCCTTCGATTCGCAATCCGATATACAGATGGTCGTTGCCATCATCCGTAATGCTGCGAATGCCATTTTTTATATTTGGAAGACGTTTGTTGCTGATGGTTGAGAACTTTTGATTCTTGGGGGTGTAATGTTGGATAGTGCCATCGTAATAGGCTATCCAAATACCTCCGTCTGCAGCTCCCTTGATATCGGCAACGCTTTTCTTGGGGATTTTTTGTGTGAAGTGTATGAATTGCTGTGTCTTGCAATCAAACACATCTATGTGTCCATTCTTGAAGAGTATCCAGATAGAATTACTTTCTTTGTTGTAATACAATCCCACGATACCATCATTATCAATGTTAGAATTGTTGTTTTTAAAGATTGTGCATTTTGTGCCTGCGATTCGGGTGAGCCCCGATTCTGTGGCGGCCCAGATGAAACCTTGTCCATCGATAATCATGTCATTTACGAATCCATTGGATAGTCCTTCTTTAAGTCCCAAGTTCTTAAATATGGATGAGGTGCTTGCCGTGAGGGCAAGTACCTGTAGGATTAATCCCAAAAATAGTAGTAGTTTCTTCATTCTTCTTGTTTTTTATATTAAATTACAAAAATAAAAAAAAAATAGATATACTTGCGAATTCAAGTGTTAAATGTTGCCCAAAATTACAAATTATTCCTCAAATGTGCAAGAACCAAGGGCAATGTTGATTGATTTTCGGTTATAAATGGTCTAAAAGTAGTTCTTAAAAGAGTTTTGATTTTTTTTCGTTTCTTGTTGACCGAAAAAAAATATAAGTTTTATGAAGAAATAGATAATTTTGCGGCAGAAATAAATAATAACAATTGTAATAACTAAAAGGTAATGACTTATGAAACAAAGAAATTCTAAATTGGCAGCTATGATGCTATGTATGGGATTCACGGTTTCCGTACCTACTTTTACTTATGGTATGGGTGAAAATGCGTTGAACATTTTGCAGCAAAGCCAAAAAATTTCAGGACTGGTTGTTGACTCTAATGGCGAGCCTATTATAGGAGCAACGATTAAGGTGGTTGGTACGAGCGATGGTACTGTTACCGACTTGGATGGTAATTTCTCGCTTACCATAGCTCCGAAGGCAACTTTGGAAATCTCTTATGTAGGTATGAAGAGCAGACAATTCAACGTCTCTTCAAAAATCAATGCCGTATTGGAATCCGACTCCCACAGTTTGGATGAAGTGATGGTTGTCGCTTATGGTACTGCCAAGAAATCAGCCTTTACAGGTTCTGCAGCTACAATTAGTAACGAAAAGATTGCAAAACGTCAAACTTCTAACG
>OIYR01001207.1_pt1 | contig 13378 bp, 8 predicted proteins | sample 1588221 | NCBI WGS metagenome assembly OIYR01 (sample SAMN03283292) | human gut metagenome | biome: human-associated habitat; material: feces | host: Homo sapiens | place: Peru | collected 2012 | reverse complement strand
CCTTCGATATCGATGCCAACGGTATCTTGAACGTATCAGCTAAGGATAAGGCTACCGGTAAGGAGCAGAGCATCCGCATCGAGGCTTCATCTGGCTTGAGCGAGGATGAGATCAACCGCATGAAGGCTGAGGCTGAGCAGAATGCTGCTGCTGATAAGGCTGAGCGTGAGAAGATTGACAAGATGAACCAGGCTGACTCTATGATCTTCACTACCGAGAACTTCTTGAAGGACAATGGTGATAAGATTCCAGCTGACAAGAAGCCAGGTGTCGAGCAGGCATTGCAGCAGTTGAAGGATGCTCACAAGGCTGGTGATGTTGCAGCTATCGATTCAGCTATTAACAACTTGAACACCGTAATGCAGGCTGCTTCTCAGCAGATGTATCAGGGTGGTCAGCAGGCTGGTCCTCAGGGTGCACAAGGTGCTCAGGGCGGTCAGCAAGCACAGGGCGGTAATGGTGGCGCTCAGGATGTTCAGGACGCTGACTTCGAGGAGGTTAAGTAATATCTCCTGCCGATGAGGAGCCTCTCATTGATGCTCCTCTCTCTCAAAAGAGAGTTGTTAAGTTAATATATAATTAAAGCACACAACTGAAAAGGAAACGATTCGGTTGTGTGCTTTTTTTTGTCTTGAGAAAAAAGGCTATTTCTAAATATGCAGCCACTTGGCCTTGCAATATTCCTTGTTCGTCTCTAAGAGACCTTATCTTGTTTCCTAATAATATATCTTTTGCATTTTAAGTTCAACTAAATCGGTCTGCTTTTTGACGGTGTCCTCTATAATTGGATGTTTTCGCTATAAATTCTGTTGAATTACGACGATTTTGAAACTATTTCGACGAATTTTCGACGGAAGTATGTGATTTTCGTCGAATTTCGACGGTTTTTTCACAGAAGAAACCAATACCGTCCATCGGTGTACAACGGGAAACGAAGAGTTTTGAGTTGTACACCTTTTTTCGTAGTTTTGGTTTGACTTGGCTAAGGCACACTGGGCGCAAGTCTATCGCACAACAGGTACTCCTTGTAGCTGTTGGATGTGCCAAGGCGAAAGCTATAATCGCTTGGAGGCAAAACGAGACATGAAGAGAATCCTGGACGAGGAGGATTTGTTAGGGATAGACCATGTTTCCCGAAGACCAGCGCACCAAAGAGGTCTTTGAGTTTTATATCGATAAATGTGCATTTTTCGTAGAAATGTGCATTTTGTACACGAGAAATATAATGAATGTTACAAAATGGGGTGATTGGGGAAGATAATTTGGAAGTATAGGGATATGGAGCTATCTTTGCATCAGTTTAGAAAACGAATCCTTACCGGATGATATAACAAATCCTAATGGGTTGATAAATTTCACTTTGCAAATGGTGGATCGGAGCTTTACCACCCTAAAAATAAAGGCTTCAGGAATACATGTGAAGACTGGAATGAAGCCAGGCTGTAAAATGCCTGGCTTCCCTTAGGAATATTAAATTGTTTTCGACATATTTGCGATACCAAATGTATGCGAAAATGAAGAGAGGCTAGTTGAACGTGCGACTAGTCTCTCATTTTATGCTGCTAGTAATTACTCATGTTATGGGGCGGAGTAGTTGCTTCTGGCTCCTAAGATGTTAAATATCCATATAAAAGAGGGCATGTCATAGACTTATGACACACCCTCTTATATTTTTTGTTAAACTTCGTATCTTTGCCTTTGTTTTTTAGTTTTCATGGTAATTTTGTACCATATCGTTCGATTCTTCCGTAGTAACTGCTCTGCGCAAATCATCAAGTTTTAGTCTCATTTATGCCTTTTTTGGATGAATATACGTGAATTTATGCAAGTTAACAATTAATAACAAAAAAAAACACTTGTATAAATATTATTGTTTATTTTTGCAGCCGAAATAGATGTTGTAATAATTACAAAGCTTATTAATAAGAATATACAATTGTATAAGTAACATTCAATATCAGCATACGCTATGTGATATGGTTAGTGTGCAAGAAACAAATTAGTGAGTAATAGTAAATAAGTAAAACATTGTAATTAGGAGAAAATGAAAGAACAAGTAATTAAGAAACGTTCATATGTTCGTCCGTTAATAGAGGTGACATATGTAGGGTTGGAACATCAATTGTTAGCAGGTTCACCAGTTGTAACTCCGAAGCCAGAAGTTGTTCCCCCTGGCGAAGTCGAAGGTGGAGAATTGGAAGGCGCAAAGCCTTTCGATCCCTGGGCTACTTGGGATGACTGATTGTTTGAAAAAATAGTATACTTGAATTTAGTAACAATTAAATCTCTTGTTACATATCCCTGTTCATGTGCAACATACACCTTATTTATATAATATAAGGTGTATGTTGCACAGATATGGGAAGATCATTTATATTATAGTCTATAATTTAAAATTTAAAAGAAAAATGAAAAGAATAAATCTTTTTGTGCTATTAATTCTGGCAACTGCTGGATTTATGGCTTCTTGTACTGATGATGATTTTGCTAATGGAGGCATAGGAGGCAACAAAAACTCTGTAGCAGTGAAATTCGGTGTTGGAGATATGCAGAACGAAGCTCAACAAACCATGACACGTGCTGCCGAAGGGGCAACCATCAGTCGTGCTGCTTTTATGCAGGGCCTTGCCATGCAAGGAATTGCCATTGAAGACCTTACCACCCAAGAGCTGTCTGTGGATGGAACTGATGAGGTTTGTCTTTTAGAAACAACCGTGGCAGGTGTGAACCCTGTACAACAGTCTGATTTGCAAACTCGTGCAAACATCTCTACAGCTATTACGGAGAATTTTAGCACTTTAGGCTATTGCGGTGAAACGGAATCTTCTATCAGTAATGAGCCTTGGTTTTTCAACGAGGAAACCAATAAAGATGGTGTGCTTACGAATATGATTGTGTGGAAGCGAGAATTTCCTTATGGTAAATTCTTTGGCATCTCTCCACAAATAAAAAGCGACTATGCCAAGCTCAAGCTCTCACCAAAAAATTATACGGGTACTCCCTATGTTGATTTTGAGGTAGAGGGTGATGTAAAGAATCAAAAAGACCTTCTGGTTGCCAACTCGGGCGTAGTGCAGTTTGAGGCTCCTTATGAGAAGGCTCCAGTTGTTCCTCTCAAATTCCGTCATGCTCTCACAGCCGTTCGCTTTAAGGTGGGGCAAAACCTATCGTGGAACAAAACAATTACTAAGGTAGATATTGTTGGTGCTAAAACCAAAGGTCGCTATACTCTTCCTGTTGATAATAGCGGTAATGGTGGTAAGTGGAAAGTTAATCCTGAAATTGGTTTTTGTACCCTTGATGGATTGAATGTGAGCACTTCAAAGGAGAAGAATGCTATTCTTACGGGTACCGATGGGGATAACTACACATTTTACATGATTCCACAGGATCTTGAAGGTGTAGCTGTAAATATTTGGTTCAGTGATGGTTCTACCCTTAATGCTATGCTCAAAGGTAAGTGGCAACAAGGAACAACCGTTACCTATTCACTATCAGAAAAGAACTCTAATTGGGAATATGTTCTTACTGCAAATGGCAACGCACAGATTCCAAGTTATTCATCAGGTAAAACTTATGATGTAACGTCTTATCGAAAGGCTCCAGATGGTACTCAACAGGCAGTACCCTGGAAAATTACAGGTTATGATGCCAATGGCGATGGTAATTATACCTTTGAAGAAAAGCCTGAATGGTTTATAGGCATGTCTCTTTTGCAAGGAGATGGAGGTACATCTTCACAACAAGGATGGGTTGAAATCACGGCAAATCAAAAAGACTTGGTTCCTGAGCTCAATGAAAAACTTAAGTCTGCCACGCCATTAGGTTCTGTAGGCTCTCCTTATGACCTCTCTACTCAAGGAGGCAAAATGAATCGTCATACAGCTAACTGCTATGTGATTTCAGCTCCTGGTAGCTATTGCATACCTTTGGTTTATGGAAATGCTATAAAGAATGGTATGACTAATGAACATTCTTACAAGACTTCAGTAAACGGAAAATACATACTTAGCCATTTCGTAGATCATGAGGGCAAGGTAATAGAGTCTCCTTATATCAATGTGCAGAATTCAACAGCTCCTGCCCAATCTGCCAATATGGTATGGACGGATGCAAAAAGTACACCTATCACCAACTTGACAGTGACAGGTAGCAGAGAAAATTCGTATGTTAACTTTGATGTGCCTGCAGATAAAATAGAGAAGTCGAATACCGTTATCGCAATCAAGGATAAGGATGGAAAAGTTATGTGGTCATGGCATCTGTGGATAGCACAACCTGATGTGCTCAAAACCACAGAGGTGACATGCAAAACAGGACAGAAATTCGATTTTATTCAGGAACCACTTGGTTATAAAGAAACGATGCGGCTGAAATCCAAAGAACGAGAAGTTATGGTAAGGGTAGAACAAACTTATGGACCTTCTTCAGCGAAGCAGTCAGCCACATTCAAGATAAGACAATTAGGCATCGACAAAACGGAAGCCTATGCTACCTATTATCAGCATAGTCGTAAGGATGCTTTCAAGTACTCCAGATCGGAATTCCCAACCATAACAGATAAAGAGGTATCAATAGCAAATGGTATACAGAATCCAGATAAGCCATATGAAGTCTATATGTACCAGGATATTGGTTTTGAAAATATCAACTTATGGTCTATGGATTTTGACGGTACAACAGATGAAAACAAATCTGTCAAGACAATTTATGACCCATGTCCAGCAGGATTTAAAGTTCCAGAACGCAACGCTTTTACTGGTTTTACGACCACAGGAGAAAAAACAAACGTCAAAAAAGAGTTTAACGTAACAGGCAGTTACGATTACGGTTGGAATTTTAACAACAAACTTAAAAATCCAGATGCAACATTTTTCATCCCTGCGGCAGGGTATCAAACAAAAAAAGGTCAGGTAGAAAGAATCGGAAGCTATTGGTTGTGTGATGGCTTATCAGATAGTGGCAATGGCTTTTCATATTATTTTGAATTCAACGGAAGCCACATAAATCCCCAAAATACACATCTTAAGGATTATATGTCCTGCATCTTCCCTGTGGCAGAATAAATTCTCCTCATGGCTATGGCGCAATAGCTTTTTAAGTATGAACTATCGAGACAGCGGTCTCTGATACTGGGATATATCTAACGCTTGATAGGCTATGCGCTCTCAATAAAATATTGAGTAAGCCATGAATATATATAAGTATGTTATGTATAAGTTTGCGAGTTCGGCATCACGCCGAACTCGTTTTTGTTGGTATGCTCGGCATGACCTCTGTTTTTTGTTTTCGGTATGATGCCGATAGGGACTACGCTCTTTCCTCTTTATTATAGGTATTTCCTCATTTCATGATGCCGTTGTCTGAATCGTTGAGGTTGATGGTCTTCTCTGCCGACTGCCGTTTCTTGCCTTGGCTGATGCGCCAAGCAATGTTGAGCGTGAGCCGATTGCCGCTATCTTTGTCAAAGCCGACGGCATGCTTGTGGAGGTTTCGGTTGAGAATCTCCGATTCGTATTGCTTGTATCTTGGTGTGAACGGACTCATCCAGGTCAACTTGAATTGCCAGTTGTGCAGTTTATAGGATGCTTGCAAGGCAGTGATGCCCCCATTATATCCCTTGTTCTCGCCTTCCAGAAAGCGATTGCCGTTGTCTGCCACTGCCACAAGGGTGAATTTGCCGAGATATGCCACTATGTTGCCGGCATAGAACCACGATGTGTAACAGTGGGTGTAGTCGTTGCCGAAATTGAAGCAACGATACAGACCACCGTATGCCGTAACTTGCAGTTTCTCTGGTACAATCCAATAGCTGGCATAGCCGTAAGATTGCAATACGTTGATAGCCTTCTGGTTGATTTGGGTGTAGATGAAGCGGTTGTCGTCGGTGCGTTCATACAATGCCATGTTCGGCTTGATACAATGCTTGTAATAGACATTGAAGTCGGTCTGAAGGCGAGCGTTGTTGTATGCGAGTTGCATCGTATGTTCCAGGTCACGGTTAGGCTTCAGGTTTGGGTTGCCAACGGTCCATTCCATACTGTTGTTGCGTATGGTGGCATCGTTTATCATCGCTATTCGTGATACTCGGTCGCTCATCTGGAACGAGTAGCTGAGTTGCATACCTTGCATGAGATCGTATGCCACGTTGACTTTAGGACGGAAAGTCCAATAGTTGTAGCTGTGGGTGTCCTGGCGATAATGGATGTAACTGGCTCCTGCTCCAAAGGAATATTGCCATGCCCGTATCATACCCTTGATTTCGCCGAAAGCGTATGTAGTGCTGTTGTTGATTTCTGTCAATGCAGCGGCATCGCCCGTGTAGTCGTTCTTGATGTGTTTGAAGCGGTAGTTTAGTCCTGTGGAGAGAGTGAAAGGCTTGAGGCGATTCTCGTAAATGATTTCAGAAAGAATTGATGCTGATTTGCCATTGACATCATATAGATAAGGTGTACCTTCGTCGTAATAGTTACTGGATTTCGTAGAGATGTATGTGCCTACGGCATTGGCAGTAATCGACTGCCGTGGGGTGAGTTGACGGAAGAAGTAAAGGTCGGCTACTGGCGAACTGTTATTGCCGCTCTCACGGCTTGTGGCAGTGTAGTGGTTGTCACCATCGGAGATGTCCTTGATGTTGTAGTTGTCGGGTGTGCGATAGAACGAACCGCTCAACGATGCCTGAAACACGCAAGTCGTGGAATCCATCCAGTTGTAGGTCAGCTTGATGTCGTGCTCCAGTTGCTTTCGTTGTGTGGCAATGTCATTGCGGCTGATGGTGTATATGCTTCCGTCGTTGAGCGTATAGTCGGCACGTTCTTCGTTTTGCATCCCTTTCAACTTGTATCCACTGAATTCATACGATAGCGATAGCTCACTCTTGCCTTTGTTCCACTTGCCGTATGCGGTGCCGTCACCTTGTCGAGAAGTGAGAGTGGCGGTGATGTCGGTCCCGATGGTGTAACCGTTGCCGGCTCTTCGGGTGGTGATGTCGATGACGTATGCGATGTTGTCGCCATAGCGCACGCCGGGATTATTGATGAAGCTGATTTTCAGGATACTCTTCGGGTCGAGCGATAGCATCTCTTGTCGATTTACGACAATGCCGTTGATTCTGACTTGCACTTCGCCCTTGTTGTCGGCGGCAGACACTTGATGCGATGCAGCGTCGATTTTGATGTTGGGCAGTGACAGCTTTTGCAGTATTTCATAACCATTGGTCGATGACTTCTTTTGCACCTCGGTGGGATAGAGTTCCATTCCATCCATCTTGTTGACAACCTTTGCTGCTTTCACCACTACCTCGCCGAGAGTGACAGTCTTCTCTTCACTCTGCGTAATGGTCTTCTCCTCGCTTTGCGCTATGTGCTTCTCCTCATTCTGTGCCATAGCGCACAGAGAAGACAAGATGAGTAATGATAATGTAAGATTCCTTTTCATCATAGTTCTTGTTTTTTTTGATGCAAAGGTAAGAATATGTAACGACAGAGGTGGCTTTTGTATGCTGACATTTGTCTGACAATCGCTTGTCTCCCATTATGCATTGTCTAATACGTGCTTGTCTAATTGCGTTGTCATCATCCGCATCTGTGTCTGTATGGATGTACGTCTATAGGGGGAGTGGACGTACATCCATAAGGGAGATGGACGTACGGGCAGAGGGGATGCGAATGTACATCTGTAAGGCGTGCCACTACCGTGGCACGAGCAGCTGACTCCCGTGGGACGCTCGGCTGACGGGAGTGGCACGAGCAGCTGACACTAGCGACGGTCCCGACGGAGCTATGAGCGTGTCCCTTCGCCCCTATATGTATCTCCCTTCGCTCCTATAGGCGACTCCTTACACCTTTGAATATTACAAAGAGTAGGATGTGAAATGGTAATAGAATAATAAAAGAGAGGCTTGCCATACCATTTGGCAAGCCTCTCTTTTATTATTCTATCGAATGGATATTGTGGTATATCTTTACTTCTGATTCTTCTCGGCGATAGCCGCACGTACCTTTGCCTCGATTTCTTCAGCCAACTCTGGGTTGTCTTTCAGCAAAGCCTTGGCTGCATCACGACCTTGACCGAGCTTGGAACCATTATAGCTGAACCAGCTGCCGCTCTTCTGGATGATGTTGTGCTCAACACCCAAATCCACGATCTCGCCTATCTTGCTGATGCCCTCGCCGAAGGTAATCTCAAACTCAGCCTTGCGGAATGGAGGAGCCACCTTGTTCTTGACTACCTTCACTCTTACCAAGTTGCCTACCACATCGTCACCGTCCTTGATGGCAGAAGCCTTGCGGATGTCGAGACGCACGGAAGCATAAAACTTCAAGGCATTACCACCGGTAGTTGTCTCAGGGTTGCCAAACATGATACCAATCTTCTCACGCAACTGGTTGATGAAGATACAGGTGGTGTTGGTCTTGCTGATGGTGGAAGTGAGCTTGCGGAGTGCCTGGCTCATCAAGCGAGCTTGGAGACCTACCACGTTGTCGCCCATGTCGCCCTCGATTTCCTTCTTAGGAGTCAAGGCTGCCACGGAGTCAACGACCACGATGTCAACGGCAGCTGAGCTAATCAATTGGTCGGCAATCTGGAGTGCCTGCTCACCATTGTCTGGCTGAGAAATCCAAAGGTTATCCACATCCACGCCTAGTTTCTCTGCATAGAAACGGTCGAAGGCGTGCTCAGCATCAATGAATGCGGCGATACCGCCAGCCTTTTGAGCCTCTGCGATGGCATGGATAGCCAAGGTGGTCTTACCAGATGATTCGGGACCATAAATTTCGATGATACGTCCCTTAGGATAGCCACCTACGCCCAGGGCATTGTCGAGGGCGATGCTACCCGTAGGAATCACCTCTATATTCTCGATGTGTTCGTCACCTAATTTCATGATAGAGCCTTTGCCGAAGTCTTTCTCGATTTTCGCCATGGCTGCCTGGAGGGCTTTCAACTTGCCCTCGTTGGGATTCAAAGTTCCCTCTTGCATTTCTTCTTTTTTCGCCATTTTTTTATGAAGTTATAGGAGTGAAGGAGTTGAAGGGAGTTCCCTTAAAATCCTTAACATCTCAAGATTATTAATCAATTTCCAAGTCTCCGTCGAACACCTCGTGCCAAGGCAAACCCTGCTTGTTGAGTTGCTCCATGAATGGGTCTGGGTCGAATTCCTCTACGTTCCATACGCCCGGCTTCTTCCAGATGCCCTTCAAGAACATCATCGCACCGATCATGGCTGGCACACCGGTAGTATAGCTTACGCCCTGCATACCGGTCTCGTTGTAAGCCTCCTGGTGCTTGCAGTTGTTATATACATAATAGGTATGCTCCTTGCCGTCCTTCTTGCCACGGATGCGGCAACCGATGGAAGTCTCACCGTCGTAGTTCTCACCGAGGTCTTGTGGGTTAGGCAACACAGCCTTCAAGAACTGCAATGGCACGATCTTCACCTTGGCGGTCTTGCCAGAACCATCAGCCAATGGAGCCTCGTATTCGATTTCGTCGATGCGGCTCATGCCGAGGTTTTGGATGCAGTCGAGGTAGGTGAGGTATTGCTGACCGAAGGTCATCCAGAAGCGAGCCTCCTTGATGGTAGGATAGTTCTTCACCAAGCTCTCCAACTCCTCGTGGTGCATCAGATAGCTCTCACGAGGACCGATGTTAGGATAGGTGAGAGGCTTGTGGATAGACAGTGGGTCGGTCTCGATCCATTCGCCGTCCTTGTACCAGAGTCCCTTCTGGGTAATCTCACGGATGTTGATCTCTGGGTTGAAGTTGGTGGCGAAAGCCTTGTGGTGGTTGCCGGCGTTGCAATCGACGATGTCGAGCACCTCAATCTCATCGAAGTGATGCTTGGCAGCGTATGCGGTGAAGATGCCAGATACGCCTGGGTCGAAACCACAACCGAGGATGGCGCAGAGACCAGCCTTCTCAAACTTGTCCTTGTATGCCCACTGCCAAGAGTACTCGAAGTGAGCCTCGTCCTTAGGCTCATAGTTGGCGGTGTCCATATAGTTGCATCCACAAGCCAAGCAAGCGTCCATGATGGTGAGGTCTTGGTATGGCAATGCGAGGTTGATGACCAGCTCAGGCTGATAACTATTGAAGAGTGCCTTCAACTGCTCCACGTCGTCGGCGTCAACCTCTGCCGTCTGGATGTCCATCTTATATCCCTTGTCGTGGATAGACTTCACCAGCTTGTCGCATTTCTCCTTGCGTCGGCTGGCAATCATGAACTCAGTGAACACGTCCTGGTTCTGTACGATTTTGAAGGCTGCTACGGTAGCCACGCCACCTGCGCCAATCATTAAAACTCTGCTCATTTTTTATTTAATGTATAATTAATAATATTTTTACTTAATCTCGTCTGCTGAGATGCCGAGGGCATTCATCAGCGAATAGCCTAGGATTTCCTGTCGGAAGTTGCCGCCAGGCAGGGGTTGCATGGCGAAGAGGGTGATGCGCTTCTCGTCATCCACATTGCGGAGCATGTCGCGCAAGCGGTCGTAGGCATCGCCATCCTCCGAGTTGGGGATGATCATCACTCGCTTCACCTCCTTGGCGTTGCTTACGGTACGAGCCACGTCGATGAGGAAGTCGTCCTTGCCCACCATTTTCTCTTCGGTAGGGTAGGAGGAGATGACAAACTCGCCCAGTTTCTCGTCCTTGAAGGCTTGGGCATTCAAGTCTTTCTCGTAGTTGGAAGGTCGGAAGTTCTTCATTGCCATCGACTGCTTGTCATGGATGAGCACCACTTGCGTCTCGTGCTCACCCTCACGAAGTCCACCGTCTAGGGCGATGCACACCGCCCATTGCGCCATGTCGGCAGGTTGGATGCGTCGGTTGATCATTCGTTCGAAGTTGACGATAAGGTTGAAAGCCACCTTATCTATGTAGTCGGCATCAGCAATGATGACGTTCTCACTCCACTTGATGTTGTTGGTATCTAATGAATTCATGGGCACAAAAATACAAAGAATATTTCTATTTCCGTCTATTTGAAGATATAAAATAATGAAAAAGGTGTGATTTTCATCATTTATACCCATTTCGCCAGTTGATGTCCGGAGAGCACGGCGATGAGACCGAGGGCGAGACTGCCGAAGAGATAGAGCATCATATAGGTGTAATGCTCATCTTTCATCAGTGCCGAACCCTCGTTCATGAAGGTGGAGAAGGTGGTGAAACCGCCGCAGAAGCCCGTGGTGAGGAGCAGTTTGGTGGAAGGTGACATCCATCCCCCGCCATTCCAGTTCAAGCCGGAGAGGAATCCGATGATGAGGCAGCCTAATACATTGACCGTCATCGTGCCGAAAGGAAAGGCGATGAGGCTACACGACTGCATCATCTTGGAAATCCAATATCTCATGCCGCCCCCGAAGAAGCTGCCGATGCTTACTATCAATATTTCTTTCATCTTCTTATCTCCTTATATATAATAACTTGTATGATAATTCCTCGTATATACTGTCATGTTTTGAAATAGAAATAGTTTCAATCTGTATGGTCGAATAAAACTCTGTTCTTTATATTCTACAAACCCTCCAATACCCATTTCCATGCAGGTCTTATTTCTATTCTGAGTCCATCACGCACAATCTCCCCTTCATCCTCATAGGTGATTATCATAGCTCTCTTCAGAGGGTGCAAACCATGCAAGGCTACTAATGCTTTCACTTCTCGCTCTATGGTTTCCCCGTCGCTCATCTGATAGCTCGCCTGAACAGCTATCCCCTCATCCGGCACATAGAAATCAACCTCTATGTTTCTATTATAATAGTATAAGCCCTTGGCGTATTTCTTATATAATGTAATTGCGCAAAGGTTCTCCAGCAGAGAGGTGTTCGGATTGTTGATGAAGAGATGCAGCAGCCCATTATCTACAAAATAATGTTTTTTAATTGTTTCTTTCTCTACGAACTTGGAGACATAATTGTCTATAGAAATCAACAAACATGATTCTTGCAGATAGCGAACATACTCCATTACCGTTGATGGGCTACATGGAGTACCGGTTGCTTTTATCAGATTGCTCAAACGATTCAAGGAGCATGGCTGTTTCACGCTTTCTGCCAATCTTCTTACACAAAGGCGTAAGGCATTCTCGTTCTTTATTTTGTGCCGAACCACCAGATCATTAAAGAAAATACGATTATATAAGCTGTTGAGCCATATTCTCTTTTCTTGAAAATGCACAAGCTCAGGGAAACCACCCCAATCAAAGTAAGTTCGGAAATGGCGCTGCAGTTCATTTGCTTTTCGGCCATATTGCCAATTCTTTGAATGCAAGACTCCAACAGCTTTCAGATATTCAGAAAAGCTATATGGAAACACGCTGTTATCCAGGTATCTTCCTCCCAATACAGTCTCTATGTCACGACTCAGCATCTTGGCATTGCTGCCAGTTATATAGACACGATATTTTTGGTTGGCTAGACGGCGTGCAAAGTTCGCCCACCCTTCAACATTCTGTATCTCATCAAAGAAGAAGATGGGCTGACCTTCATACATGCTATGATAGGCTTGCAATATGAAATCTAAGTCTGTTACCGACATTCCTTGCAAACGTTCATCGTCAAAGTTGATATACACGATATCTTCTATATCAACTCCATTTGCCAGCAATTGCTGTATTCTCTGGTATAGCAAATAGGATTTTCCTGCTTGTCTTACTCCTACAAACACATAATTGCCATATTCCTCTAAATATAGAGGACGCTGTACCAAATGAATACGACCTATATATTCTTGGCTCTCAGCTATTATCGTTCGAAACAATTCCTTTTCCATATACTTACTTTTTGTGGCAAAAGTACGAATTTTATTTGATACTACAAAATTAAAAGACATTTTTTATTCGGCGGCAGCGAATAAAATGGCGCAATACTATTCGCTGTCGCCGAATAAAATCGATAAATAGAAGATTATGCCCTGTCTTATACGTGAAAAAGTTGTCACCTTTAGGATGGTTAAACTAAATTTGTTACTATCTATTTTTCTTATCACTAAATGAGTTACGCATTTTTATTTTTATCACTATATTCATTCAAAAATTTGAAAACGCTCTTCGCAAAAGGATAATAAGCAGTAAAAGTTAAAGTTCCTTCTCCCTTATAGGTCCGAGCCTCTCCTTCTTTCCCAAAACAAATATACTTCAACTGCGGTTTCCCAGATTTTACCATATAATACTTGTAGGGTCTTTCATCAAAAATTAATTTTCCAAGTTCTTTTGTTCCAAAAACTTGTTGTAAATTTCGGAATTGCATTTCTGTCAATTCATCAAAAGCAATATTTATATTAAACGGTTTTTGGGTATAATCACTCCCAAAATAATAAAAACCGTCCCCTCCAGGAACTTGTACGGTTTTATCTTGAGAGGTAGGAATTA
>OIYR01001206.1_pt1 | contig 13380 bp, 11 predicted proteins | sample 1588221 | NCBI WGS metagenome assembly OIYR01 (sample SAMN03283292) | human gut metagenome | biome: human-associated habitat; material: feces | host: Homo sapiens | place: Peru | collected 2012 | reverse complement strand
ATGAAGCAAGAGCAAGAGATCAATTATATGAAATTAAAAATATAATTAATAATTCTAAATATAGAATTAAAGACTATAATCTTCCAGTTATTCCAGACAAATTCTATGTGGAACTTAAAGAAGCATATGATGCTATAAAAGAAATACAAATAGAAATAGATAAAAAACCAATATCAATTAAAACACTAAATTTAAGAGTTGATACTGCTCGTGATTTAGCACTAAAGCTATATCAAACAGCATCAAGTACTACTAAAACAGCTGCTATGGCAGAAATGGCTATAGTATATGGAAATAGATATAGATCAAGTAATAGAGAAGTAGAAGCAGGACTAAATGCATCAACTAAAGCATTTAATAAGGGGGATTATAAAGATTCTCTAGAGAAAATATTAAATACACTTAATATCGTTGAACCTGGTATTCATAAAAAACTTCTAAGTAAAATGGAAAGTTAGGTGGAATTTATGGCAAAAAAGAAAAAATCATCAGAATCAAAAAAGAAATTTAGATATACAAATGAACTTACAGGATTAGCATTGATATTATTATCAATTACTGGTCTTGGAGCATTTGGAATAGTAGGAAATTTAGTAAAGAAATTTGCTATATTTCTTTTTGGTACCTGGTACTTTGTATTACTAGTATTAGGACTTTGCTATGGAGTATACTTACTAGCTAAAAGAAATAAACCAGACTTCTTTTCAGCAAGATTAGTAGGTATTTATGCAATAATAATATCATTGCTATTGTTCTCACATATTAACTATATAAGAGATACAAATGTAAAAGGAAAAGAAATATTCACAACAACATTTGATAATATAAGTGTTTCATATAATGCAGATAGTGAAATTAGAAATACAGGTGGAGGTATGATAGGCGCAGCCACATCATGGGTATTTGTTTCATTATTTGATGTTGAAGGTACAACATTTGTATTAGTAATAATTGCAGGCTTTGGACTTATAATGTTATTTGATATAACACTTGCTGATATATTTAGAGCAGTCATTTCACCTTTTAAAAAGTTATTTGATAAGAGTGAAGATGATGAGGAAGAAGATAAACCATCTAAGAAACAAGTTCTTAATACAAATGATGTTGTATCTGAAGAAGAACCTATTGATAAAAGAGTTGTTATTACAAGCGTAGAAGATTTAGAACCTAAGAAAGATACAACGGTCGGTAGTATAGATACTTCTAAAATGCCAGAACCTGAAGAAGATACATCTAACGAAGTATATATTAAGCCACCAGTAGCATTACTAAACCAAAATAAGAGTAAAGGAAAAGTCAATTCGACTGAATTTATTGCATCAAATACAAAGATATTAGAAAGAGTATTTGGAGACTTTGGAATGCATGCTAAAGTTATAGAAGTTCATGTAGGACCAGCAGTTACACAATATGAAATGGACTTAGATAGAGGTACTAAAGTAAATAAAGTGCTTAGTATTTCAAGAGAAATAGCTCTAGCTCTAGCAGCAAAAGAAGTTAGAATTGAAGCTCCTATTCCTGGCAAAAACACAATTGGAGTAGAAATACCTAATCAACAAATAATGGCTGTATCAATGAGAGAAATAATGGAAGACTTAGAAAAGAATCCAAAATATAAAGATTCTAAACTAGCAGCACCTCTAGGTAGAGACATAATGGGAAAAGTTAAATGCGTAGAAATAAATAAAACACCACATATGTTAGTAGCCGGAGCTACTGGTAGTGGTAAATCTGTATGTATAAACAATATAATAGTTTCAATAATTATGAGAGCTACACCAGATGAAGTAAAAATGGTACTTGTAGATCCTAAAAAGGTAGAATTTAATGTGTATGAAGGAATACCTCACTTACTTACACCAGTAGTAACAGATCCAAAAAAAGCAAGTGCGGCACTTCAAAAAATAGTAGTTGAAATGGACGATAGATACGAAACATTCAAGAATAGTGGAACTAAAAATATTCAAACATACAACGAATATATAGAAAAAGAACTTAAAAAGAATCCAGATTGTGGACTTAAGAAAATGCCATTTATATTAGTAATTATAGATGAACTTGCTGACTTAATGTTAGTCGCAGCAAAAGAAGTAGAAGAATCTATTATGAGAATTACACAGCTTGCAAGAGCAGCAGGAATTCACTTGATAGTAGCTACTCAAAGACCATCTACTGATATCATTACAGGTGTTGTTAAATCAAATATACCAACTCGTATATCATTTGCCGTTTCTTCTTCAATAGACTCACGTACAATCTTAGATATGACAGGAGCAGAAAAATTACTTGGTAAAGGAGACATGCTTTATAAACCAATGGATGAAAATACACCAACTCGTGTACAAGGAAGCTTTGTTTCAGATGACGAAATTGCTAGGGTAGTAGACTTTGTTAAGAAAAGATGTCATCCACCTAAATATAGTGATAAATTTACTAACTTAGAATCAAACGCAAGTAGCGGAGGAGACATACCTGGAAGCAATGGTGGAGGAGAACAAAAAGACGTCTTATATGATGAAATACTTAACTATGCGATTCGTATGGGACAAATAAGCGCATCATTAATACAAAGAAAATATAGCATAGGTTACAATAGAGCAGCACGTATAATGGACCAATTTGAAGAAAAAGGAATTGTAGGTCCAGCTAAAGGTTCAAAACCAAGAGACGTTCTAGTAAAGCTAGAAGAGCCAAAGGAGTAAATTATGAATAAAAAAGAAAAAACAATACTTATAGTAGTTCTAGTCGTCGTCGCAGTTATATGTGGGTTTATTGCTTATAAATTAAGTAATAAAAAAGAAGATACAAAACCAAAAGATCCTAATAATATTTATAATATTGTGATGGATAAGAAGTATAGTAAAAGTAAAAACTCATATACGATAATTTTTTCAAACGTAAGAAAAGATGTAATTGTTAGAGAAGATGGAACTGAAGACAAAATTAGAGGTAATGACGAAGGAAAAGTTATTTATGAAGATGTACAACCTGGAACTACTCATAAATATATATTTAATGATTTAAATGAAAAAAATAAGAATGAAAGAAGCACAACAGTAACATTACCATATTACAATAAGTTTTATGGAAGCAATGAGTGTAAGCAATATACAAAATTGCAAGTTTGTAGTAAACAATTTTTAGATTATGATTTAACAGAAGAATTATTCGAACAAACATTAAAAAATTATGGAAAAACATACAATTAGGAGGAAAAATGACAGTACATATTGAAGCACAAAAAGGAGAAATCGCAAAGAAAGTATTAATGCCTGGAGATCCAAATAGAGCATTATATATAGCAAATAAATATTTAGAAAATCCAAAATGTGTAAATAAATTAAGAGGTGAATTAGCTTTTACTGGTAACTATAAAGGAGTACCAGTAACAGTATTCTCAAGTGGTATGGGAATTGGTAGTATGGGAATATATAGTTATGAATTATTTAATGACTATGGTGTAGAAGAAATCATAAGAATAGGTACAGCTGGAAGTTATACAGAAGATTTTAAACTTTATGATATTTTAGTAGCTGACTCATCTTATTCAAAAACATATTTTGATGAAGAAGCAGGAAGAGAAGACATAGAAATAATAAATTCTTCAGGAGACTTAAATGCAAAAATTATGAGTACAGCTGCTCTTAAAAGAATAAACGCAAGACTTGGAAGAGTACACACAACTGAAGCATTTTATACTGAAAACAAAGATTATAAAAAGTTCACTGATATGGGATGTAAAGCAGTAGAAATGGAAACATACGCACTACTATATAATGCTAAAAAGTTCCTTAAAAAGGCAACTGCAATTCTAACTATAAGTGATAACTTAATTACACATGAAGAAATTGATCCTAAAGCTCGCGAACAAAAACTTGATGAAATGATATTTTTAGCACTAGAATCAATCATAAAAAATCAATAATAGTTAATAATATAAGAGAAGATGTATATCTTCTTTTTATAATTATGATATAATATAAATCTAGAAAAGAGGCTAATATGGAATATAAAAAAATAATCGAAGATAATTACACCTTACATTTAATAAATACAAATAGATTTAAAACAATGAGTATTGTAGTCTTTTTAACTAAAAAGTTTAATAAAGACGACATCCCATATGGTAATTTATTATGTAAAAATATGGTATATACTTCAAAAAAATATAATACTAAAAATAAAATGGCAATTATTGGAGAAGAACTTTATGGTGCTTCAGTATCTGCATCTTTTGGCATATCAGGTAAAACTGAGTCATATGTTTTTTCACTTGATTTCTTAAATCCTAAGTATACAGATAATAGTTATTTAGAATCATCAATAGATTTCCTATGTGAGATATTATTTAATCCTAATGTAAAAGATGATGCATTTGAAAGTAGTTATTTTAATATAACAAAAAAAGATACTATAAGTAGTGTTATATCAATAAAAGATAAGCCTAATCTTTATGCAAGAGTAGAATATTCTAAACTTATGTATAAAGGCACTGAAACAGCATATGGTAGTATTCCTAAATTAAAAGATTTAGAAGCGGTAACAGAAAAGGATTTATATAAAGAATATACTAAATTATTTAATGGAGATTATAAAATTGATATAGCTGTTTATGGAGAATTAGATACAAGAGTACAAGATATAATTAAACACAAATTTAAAAATGTTAAAAGTAACAATGAAAAACTAAATATGTATATCAAACATAAATACAGTAATGAAGTACAAGAAAAAATAGATTCATTACCATTTAATCAATCAAAACTTTATATAGGTTATAGACTAAATGACTTGGATTATCATGAATTAAATCATGTCCTTAGAGTTTATAATACAATATTAGGTACTATGAATGACTCAATACTATTTAATGTAGTAAGAGAAGAACATTCACTATGTTATTCAATTGGTTCTTATTATTCTAAATATAATCCATCACTAACTGTATATGCCGGAATAAACAAAGTAAATTTTGAAAAATCAGTAGAACTTATAAAAGAATGTGTAGAATCTATGAAAGATAAAAAAGTATTAGAAAGATTATTTGATTCAGCTAAAAAAACTATCAATACATATTTAAATAACTACTATGATGATTTAACTGCCCAAATAAATCAGTATTATCAAAGAGAATTTGATACTATAGAAGACATAGAGACATTAAGAGAAAACATAAACAAAGTAACCATAGATGAGGTAATAAAACTTAATGATAAAATTTCACTAAGTACAATTTACTTACTAAAGGGGGATAACTAATGAAAGTAAAAACATTCAAAAAGGTAGATGAAAAAGTATATACTGAGAAGCTAGACAATGGTTTAGAAGTATATTTATATAAAACAGATAAAACTAAAAATTTTTATATAACTATATCAGTTAAATATGGAGCTAGAATCACAAAATATAAAGTGGGTGATAGAGTAGTAGACGTTATCCCAGGTTCAGCTCATTTCTTAGAACATAAAGTAATGGCTTTATCAGAAAATAAAGAAATATCAAAAAGAATAAATGACTTAGGTAGTTTAGCTAATGCATGGACTAGTTATTATGGAACAAATTATAATATCTTTGGAAGTATAAACTTAATAGAAAATTTAAAACTACTTCTAGATATTTTCTATAACACTAATATAACTGAAAAATCAGTCAATGAAGAAAAAGGAATTATTGGCGAAGAAATAGATATGTACAAGGATCAAATAGATAGTTTAATGTATGCTAAACTATTTGATAATTTATTTACTAAATCTTATTCAAAACACACAGTCGTAGGTGAAAGAGAAGATATAGAAAAAATAACAGCAAAATCATTAAATGAGATATATAATGACTACTATGTACCAAATAACACTTTTATTATAGTGACGGGTAACTTTGATACTGAAGAAGTAATGAACACTATAAAAGATTACATGAAAACAATAAAGGTAAAACCTAAAGAATTACCAAAGAGAATAAAAGAAAGAGAAAAAGAGATAGTAAATATTCCATATGAAGAAATAAAAAAGGATATGGAAAACACTAGAGTAAAATATGCTATAAAAATGAAAAAGAATATATTTGGCATAAAAGATGATGGTATTCTAAAAGACTATTTAGGGTTAATACTTTCAAATAACTTCTCAGCTACTTCAGAATTATTCGAAAGATATAAAGATAACGAAATAATTATTGGTATGTCTTATAGTATAAATGTAATAGATGATTATATAATTATTAATATAAACGCTCTTACAAATGATGGAAATAAATTTATAGAAAATATAAAAGAAGATATAAAGAAACTAAAACTAAACGAAGAAGAATTTGAACGTAAGAAAAAGAAATATTTAAAGAGCTATATTTTAGATTTTGATAATATAGAAGACATAGAATACTTACTAAGTCTATCACTCATGATGGATAATAAAATAGATTATAATGAGTATGACAAATTAATTAATTTAAACTATAAAGAGGCATCAAGAATAATGAAATTAATTAATTATGATAATACATCTATCATAAGAACAATTAAATAATTATTGAATAAACACTCCTTATTATGTTATAATTTATATTAGAATAATAAGGAGTTTTAATATGTTTGGAAATGTTATATCAGTAAGTGATCAAACCATTAAATTAGAAAATTTATCTAAAAAAGTAGAAACAAGTTTAGCAGGAGTACACATTGTATTTGAAAATAAATATAAAATTGTTGCTGAAATCACATCAATTACAAGAGAAGAAATAGAATGCATTATGGTAGGAGAGTTCATTAATAATGTATTTAATAGTGGTATTGTACATAAACCAAGTCATGATTCTAAAGTTAGAATAATCAATTCAGAGGAAGTTATGGCTTTAGTAGGTAACCAAAATGTAGATACACCAACAGACCTTTATATTGGCAAATCTCTAATATATGATGGGTTCAATGTTTCAGCTAACATAGATAGATTCTTTTCAAATCACTTTGCTATAATAGGAAACACTGGTAGTGGTAAAAGTTGTAGTGTAGCAAGATTATTTCAAAATCTTTATTATAGACAAAAATATGTACCAATAAATTCTAATATTATATTATTTGATGTTTATGGTGAATATAAACCAGCCTTAGATAGAATAAATCAAACAAAGTATTGTAGATGTAAAAACATAACTACAAATGTAAGAGATAAAATAAAAGCAGAAATAGTTAAAATACCACCATATTATTTAGAAGTTGATGACTTAGCACTTTTATTAAATGTAGACACACCAGCTCAAATACCAATTATAGAAAAAGCATTAAAATTAGTTTATCTATTTACTGAAGAAGAAGAAAAAGTAATAACTCATAAAAATAATATAATTGCTAAAGCAATATTAGATATACTAACAGGTGGTAAAGAATCAACTCAAGTAAGAGATCAAGTAGTTGCTGTATTATCAGCATTTCATACAAGAGATATAAATTTAGAAAGTAAAATTGTACAACCAGGATATATAAGAACATTAAGACAATGTTTGAACGTAGACCAAACTGGTAAAATAAATAGTATTCAACTTGTAATAGAATACTTAGAAAAGTTTACCGATGCAGAATTAAAACTAGATAAAAGTATGAAACCTCAAAAATATAATTTAAAAGATTTATATAATGCATTTGAATTTGCTCTTATTAGTGAGGGAGTACTAAAAAGTGATAAAATATATGATATGAATAATATATTAAAAGTAAGACTTGATGCTATTATAAATGGTGATTATGGAAAATACTTTGAAGTTAATGAGTACATTCCAAAAGAAACATATATAAGAGATTTATTTACTATTAACACTGGAGAAAAGGCTCAAATAGTTAATTTTAACTTAAATTATGTAGATGAAAGATTTGCTAAAACACTTACTAAAATATATTCAAAATTATTTTTAAATTATGCAATATCATTAGAGGATCGCGGAGGTTATCCATTACAAATAATATTAGAAGAAGCTCATAGATATGTACAAAACGATAATGATATTAGAAATATTGGATATAACATATTTGATAGAATCACAAAAGAGGGTAGAAAATATGGTATAATTCTAGGACTTATCACTCAAAGACCAAGTGAATTATCTAATACTGCTCTTAGTCAATGCTCTAACTATATGGTACTTCGTATGTTCCATCCAGATGATTTAAAAATAATTAAAAGTATGACACATAGTATTGCAGAAGAGGATATTGAAAAATTAAAAGCGTTAAGACCTGGTGTAGCTCTATGCTTTGGAAATGCATTTAATATTCCAGTATTTGTAAAAATAGATAAACCAGATCCAACACCAGATTCTAATAATGCACACATAGGTCAAGAATGGTTTAAACAAGCAATATTATTAGAACAAGAAAAACAAAATGCTATACAAACAAAACAAAACACTATTTAAATAAATAGTGTTTTTATTATGTTAATTTAATTATCTAATTATATATGGATCATCAGCAGTACCAGTACCTGATTTAAAAAATGCTCTTTTATTTATATAAGCTGTTACATATACTTTCTTTTCTCTATCATCCTTATGCGTATACATAACACCACCACCAAAATTATATGTTTTATTAGTATTATCTGCATCAGAAGTAATAGACCAAGTATTAGTAGTGTAATTAGATAAATAATTATAATTTAAACAAGATAAGCTTCCAGAAGTTTTACAATTACTATCTAAGCTAACTCTCATAAATTCATAAGCAGTCATTAATCCAAATAAATATTTGTTTTCAGTTTTAGTAGCACATTCAACGCTACCATCTTTAGTAGTATCACCTGATTTTCTCTTACCAATACATAATTCTTTACCAATAAATTTATTTCTAAACTCTTCAGAAAGTATTATATCGCTACCAGCAAGATCGATTAGAGTATCTTTAATTCTACTTTTTTCAAAATCATTATATCCATCAAAAGATTCTACATTTTCATTATATCTATCATCCCATGCATATCTTTCTTCAGTAGCAAGAGTACTAATTACTTTAATAGTATTATCATTTTCAATACTTAATATTTGCCATAAATATGGTTTTTCTCTTTTTGCTTCACCATATTCTCCAATTTGAATATAGTTATTAGTAACATCTCCTCTAAAGTAATATCCACTGTTACCATCACTATAAAGTCCTGTACCACTTTCAACGACTGGGTTTTGTTCAAGAACTACTTTATATAATTCTTTAGTTTCATAACTACCAGGACAAGACAAATATGGTATATAAGAATAATTTTCACTATATTTTGTCACTAGTATTTGTACTGTACAACTATCTCCATCCTTAAGCATTTCATTAAGAGGTTTAATATATTCACTATCAACTAAAGTGCTATAAGACATATTATATTCTCCATCACTCGTAGGTAGCTGAGTAGGATTATCTTTATAATAACTTTTAGCCGCCTCAGTCACTTTAACTTCAAAGTCTTCATAACTATAATAGTGAGGCTTTAATATTGATACCAACCACACTATAATCAGTAAACATACTATCAAACCTATAATCGAAGAACCTATTATAATAAGTGTCTTCTTATTCATTGATTCTAACATTCACACACACATCCTTTTTTCATAAATTAATTATACAATATAAAAAAGATTTTAACAATTATTATTTAGTTAAAATCTCAAATACTTCATCAACTTTTATATTCTTTTTAGAGCCTATGTAATTAGGTATAATATGCAAATGATAATGTTTAACTTCTTGAAGATTACCATTATTTTGAACTAATCTATATCCATCAGGCTTAAACTTAGAATCAATAAGTTCTAATATTATTTTACTTGCTTTATGTATCTCAGTAATATACTTTTCTGAAATATCATAAGCATCCTTAAAATGCTTCTTAGGCACTATTAATGTATGTCCTTTACTAATCGGATTTACATCTAAAAAACATTTAACATAATCATTTTCATATAAAGTATATGAAGGAATTTCTCCATTAATTATTTTACAAAATATACAATCCATTTTCATCACCAATTTAATTATATATTAAAAATAAAACAACTTCAATTATTATATTTATTATGTTCAAGTATACATTAAATGAGTAAACTATTATAGGTGGTAGTATGAAAGATAAAAATGATTTTCCTATGAAAGATAAAAACTTAGTATATTTTGACTCTGCAGCAACTACATTTAAACCATATAGAGTAATAGATAAAATGAATGAATATTACTATAATTATAATGCCAACTCACATAGAGGAGACTATGATATTAGTTTTAAAGTTGATGATGAAATAGACTATACAAGAGATCTAGTAAAAATGTTTATAAATGCTAAACGTAAAGATGAAATAATATTTACTAAGAATACAACTGAATCATTAAATTTAGTTGCTTTTGGTTTCTTTATGAATTATTTAAATGAAAATGATGAAGTAATATTATCTAGTAGTGAACACGCATCCAATATACTTCCTTGGTTAATATTATCAGCCAAAAAGAATATTAAAGTAGTGTTTGTAGACTCAAAAGATGAAAAGTTAGATATAAATGATATAAAAGAAAAGATAACTAGTAGAACGAAATTAATATCTATTGCAGAAATAACTAATGTAAGTGGAGACAAAAGAGATATAAAAGAAATATGCAAACTCGCTCATAAATATGGAATACTTGTAGTAGTAGATGCTGCTCAAAGTGCACCTCATATTAAAATAGATGTTCAAGATACTGGTGTAGATTTTATAGCATTTAGTGCTCACAAGATGTGTGGACCAACTGGTGTTGGAGTACTTTATGGTAAGTATGAACTTTTAAAGAAGATGATACCTTATACATTTGGTGGAGGCATGAATGAAAACTATAATGAAGATCATCTAGAACTAGTAGAAATACCATATCGCTTTGAAGCGGGTACACCAAATATAGCTAATATTATAGGATTCTCTGAATCAATAAAGTTCTTAACTGAAATAGGGATGACAGAAATCGAAAGAAAAGAAAAATATTTAAGAAAATACTTAATACAAGAACTAGAGAAGATACCATATATAAAGATATATAATAAGTATAATGAAGGAAGCACAGTTATTATAAATATAGATGGAGTTTTATCAGGAGACTTAGGACTATATTTAAATACTAAAGGTATATGCGTAAGAAGCGGAAAGCACTGTGCTAAAATGGGTGATAATAAAGAAGATACTGTAAGAATAAGTCTATATTTTTATAATACTTATGAAGAAATAGATATTCTAATAGATGCTTTAAAGAAAAAACAAGAAATTTTAAAATTTGCTAATTTTTAATTTTTATTAGAACGAGCATCATTGATAATTAAATTATCTCTAAAAGAAAATAAAATTTCACCATAAATTTACTACTTGATTATTGAATTTTATCAATTTGTTATAAAATTTTCATTATGTTATATTCCTCTTACGAAAGGAGGAAATATGTTAAATCAAGTAGTCTTAGCAGGACGTTTAGTATCTGACCCAGAAATATCTACAACTGAAAATAATAAAAAGATGACTATCATAACAGTAGCTGTTCCAAGAGCGTATAAAAACATGGAAGGAAACTATGATACTGACTTTATTAGATGTGTACTTTGGGCAGGAATCGCAGAAACAACCTGTGAATATTGTAAAAAAGGTGATATTGTTGGAATAAAAGGTCGTATTCAAGTAAACACTTATGAAAAAGAAAATGAAAAGAAATATAGTATGGAAGTAGTCGCAGAAAAAGTATCATTCTTAAGTAGTAGAAAAGCAGATTAATTCTGCTTTTATTTGTATTTATAAAAGAATAGTTCGCGAAATTTACAAATTCTATTATGAATATTAATGTATCAACAATATAATAAATATGATACAATGATATAAGAAATGAGTTTTAAGGAGTTTGAGTACTAATGAGTAATTTTGAAATTAAAGAAGATGAAGTAATATTATATGAAGCAAGATTATCTGGTGATTCACTAGAACTAAAAAATAGCATTGATTTAACTTTAACATCAAAAAGAATAATATTAGAAGAAATAACAAAAACATCTGGATTATTAAATAAAAAAGAAGAAAAAAGATTATTTGACGAAATAGATTTAAAAGATATAAAAACATTTAATAATAAAACACAAGTAAATCAAAAAGGAAATAAAGTAACAATACAGGCAGTTAAATCAAATATTACTTTAGAATTTTCAGGAACATTCGAAGCAATGAAATTCGTAACTAAAGTAACTGACGCTATTACTAATAAAACATTAACTGATCGTAGTTTTGATAAAGTAAAAGAAACATTCGAAAAAGTAGATGATGTTTTAGGATTTGATACAAGAAGCACTGTAAAAGGAGTGCTTGAAAATGGTATTGGTGGAACTTTATTTAAAGGAATAGGAATAAGTAAAAATAAATCAACTAAGAAGAAAAAATAGAACACATAATTTGTGTTTTTTATTTTGAATTAATCTTCAAAAAAAGTACATTTTATAGTATAATACTCTATAGGATAGGTGATTTATGAAAGCAGTTGAAATTACAGAAAAAGTTAATAATAAACAAAAACTAGAATATAAAGAAATAGAATATATGGTAAATAGCTATGTAAAGGGAAGAATTAATGATGAAACTATGAGTAGTTTTGTATGGGCTATTTATCATAATGGATTTTCTATGGATGAAACATATTATCTTACTGATGTAATGATTAAAAGTGGTGAAATAATTGATTTATCATCTTTAGATAAAAAAGTAGTAGATAAACATTCAACTGGTGGAGTAGGAGATAAAATTACATTAATAGTTTCTCCAATAGTTGCTTGTGCAGGTGTAGCTGTTCCTAAAATGAGTGGAAGAGGCTTAGGTCTTACAGGTGGTACAGTTGATAAACTAGAAAGTATTACTGGATACAAACTAAAACTAAGTAAGAAAGAATTTTTGCGTATGTTAGATACAGTAGGCTGCGCAGTAATAAGTCAAAGTGAAAAAATCGCAGTTGCTGATAAAAAAATATATGCTCTTAGAAATGAAATAGGAGCAGTAGATTCTATACCACTTATCGCAAGTTCAATAATGTCAAAGAAAATAGCTAGTGGAAGTGATGTAATAGTAATAGATCTTAAAGTAGGTAAAGGTGCATTTATGAAGAACATAAAAAGTGCTACTTCACTTGCTAAGACAATGGTTAAAATCGGAGAATACTATGGTAAGAAAGTAATATGTACTCTAAGTGACATGAATATCCCACTTGGAAGAAATATAGGTAATGCTCTTGAAGTAAGAGAAGCGATAGATTTCTTTAATGGAATTTATGATAAAAGGTTATATGAATTATCAGTATATATATCAAGTTTAATGATAAGTAGTGCTAAAGGAATAAGTCAAGCAAAAGCTAAAAAACTA
>OIYR01001201.1_pt1 | contig 13446 bp, 10 predicted proteins | sample 1588221 | NCBI WGS metagenome assembly OIYR01 (sample SAMN03283292) | human gut metagenome | biome: human-associated habitat; material: feces | host: Homo sapiens | place: Peru | collected 2012 | reverse complement strand
AAAAAGTGAGGCTTATATGCTTCATCCTCCCAAGGGGAGATATGTAAACCAACTTACTGGAAAAGAACTTGACAAACTGGAGGGACTTGTGACATTTTTTGAGGAGGAGAAAAAGAAGAAGTTTTTGGAAGAATGGATTCCGAATACTAGAAAACAGCTGTAAAAAACGAGGATTCTGGTGGTAGAACTCTGCCACCAGAACCCTCGTTTTATTTTATAAAATAAATTTCAAGAATGTTAAAAAATAATTAAAATTATGTATTAAAATTTGACAAAATATCTAAAAATAAGTATACTATATATTGAAATAAAAAAAAGAGGAAAAAAAGATGATAAATTTATTATTATGTGGAAACAAAAAAGTATTTGATGGAGCATTAACACAACTTATATCAATGACTAACAGAACACAAGAAACAATAAATTGTTATATTCTAACAATGAATCTATCTAGGTTAAAACCAGAATATATATGTATAACAGATGAACAAATAGATTTTCCAATAATATATGCATCAGCATTAAATGGAACTAGTAGTTATGAAGAAGACTTAAGTACACAAAAACATACAATGGAACCAATATTTGAAACAATAATAAATACAATTCCAGAACCAAGTGGAAAAGTAGATGCTCCATTACAATTCCAACCAGCATTATTAGATTATAATGATTATGTAGGAAGAATTGGTATTGGTAGAATCCAGAGAGGTTCTATTAAAGTGAATGAAAATGTTGTATGTTTAAGAGCTGATGGTTCTAAGACACAGTTCCGTGTACAGAAGTTATTCAGTTATTTAGGTATGCATAGATTTGAAGTAGAAGAAGCAAATGCTGGTGATATCGTGGCTGTTGCAGGTTTAGCTGACATTGGTGTTGGTGAAACAATCTGTGAACCAAGCTGTGAAGAAGCATTACCATTACTTCATGTAGATGAACCAACAATTCAGATGATTTTTGGTACAAACACATCACCATTCGCTGGTCAGGATGGTAAGTTTGTCACTGCATCTAAGATTGAAGAACGTTTATTCAAAGAAACAAACAAGGATGTATCTTTAAAAGTAGAACGTATTCAGAATAAAGAAGAATGGATGGTAAGTGGTCGTGGTGAATTACACTTATCTATCTTAATTGAAACAATGAGAAGAGAAGGATATGAATTACAGGTATCTAGACCTCATGTTATCTTAAAGGAAATCGATGGTGTGACATGTGAACCATATGAAGATGTAGAAATCGAAGCACCAGATGATTGTATTGGTTCAGTTATTGAATCATTAGGTTTAAGAAGAGGTATCATGGAAAACATGGATTCTATGGATGGTATGACTAAGGTTCATTACATCGTACCTTCTAGAGGATTAATTGGTTTCATGACTAACTTCTTAACAATGACTAAGGGCTATGGTATTATTAACCACTCATTCTTAGAATATCGCCCATTAGAAGGTGAAGCAGTAGGTGAAAGACAGTTAGGTGTTCTTATTTCTATTGAAACAGGACAGACTACTGCTTATGCACTTGGTGGTGTAGAAAGCCGTGGTGTAATGTTTGTTGGTCCTGGTGTAGATGTATACGAAGGTATGATTGTTGGGGAACATGCAAAGGACAATGACTTAGTAGTAAACGTTACTAAGGGTAAACAGCAGACAAATACACGTTCATCTACAAAAGATACAACAGTTGTATTAAAGAGACCTAGACACTTCAACCTAGAAGCTTGTCTTGACTATATTAATGAAGATGAATTAGTAGAAGTCACTCCAAATAACATCCGTTTAAGAAAGAAATATCTTTCTGAACTTGATCGTAAGAGAGCTTATAGAGCTAAAAATTCAGCATCAGAATAAGGGGAGTAATGAGAATTACTCTCTCTTTTTTTTAAAGGAGTATGTTATGAAGATAAAAGAACTCACAACGATTGGTTTTAAACCAACCCCTAAGAAAGACTATTATTACTATATTCAGGATCATTTCTATCTTTTACTACAGGTATTACCTCATCATAAAATTGCTTTATTGCTTACAACAGAAGATACAAAAACACAAAGAGATATATTAGAACAGTTTTTTATTAAAAGAGATGCAGTAGAGCGTATATATTCGAATGAAGAAGGTGCAGGACTTGTTCTTTCTTCTTCTATAAAAAAAGAAGAGTTAAAAGAGATTGTCTTAAAACTCAAGGAAGAGATCAATCAGTCCCCACAATGTCATCACTGTCATCAAAGCAAACCATTAAATGTATATTTATTAGATGATGAAATAGATATATTATGTTCTGACTGTTTTGAAAAGCATGAACGTATTACTAAACATACGGCTTCGCCATTTGGAATACTTGGGGCTATTATTGGTGCAGTCATTGGTGGAGTTATCTGGGCTTTTGGATATAACCTAGGGTACATGATCTGTCTAGATGCGATATTGCTTTCATTTCTTAGCTTTATTGGTTATAAGAAGCTAGGACACTATATTGATCAAAAGGCAAAGATTCTAATACCTCTTATAGATCTACTTGTTTTACTATTTGCACAATATGCTTCATGTGCTTTCTCAGTTCAGGCCGCTTTTAAACGCATTGGTGCTTCTAGTGTTTCTTTTATTCAGGCACTTGTTGTCGTACCAGGGATGATGTTTGATTCAAGTCTTATGGGATTGTTACTTGTTTATTTATTCTATGGTCTTATTTTAATGATTATTACTTTGGTTATTTTGTTTATATATGATAAGCGTAAAAACAGTTATTATTTTAAGTATAAATGTATAAATGATGAAAATAGTTGATGTTTTCAAGAAAAAATAGTTGATTGTAAAAAGAAAAGTGATATATTAAAAGTGGTTTTTATCATATTAGGAAATGGAGGACCCACACATGAAAACAAAAATTGAAGTACAGTTCATGAATAAAGATGTTAATGTGACTGATATCGAAAAATTAGTTAAAGAAGATATCAAAGAAAAGGGAATCAAGCTTAACACTCTTGAAACTTTAGAAGTTTACTATAAACCTGAAGATAGCGCAGTATATTATGTAGCGACTACAAAAGATAAGAAGGTTTACGGTGTAAACAACGATCCATTACATATTTAATGTAAAAGAGGCCTTTATAAGGCCTTTTTTAATGTTTAGGTGTATAATAAAGAAAAAGAGAGGAGATACGCTTATGAATTATAAGGACTTATATTTCATAATTTCCATCGCTTTACAGCTTCTTATTTTCTTTGAATTAAGAAGACGATCAAAGAGTTCAATTATGTTAGTTATGAGCTTCTTGATCACGGTATTATGCATCTTATTCTTCTACAATGTTTTCTTATTAGAAAAGCAGAAAACATTATTCTCTTTTGGTATGTTAGTGGTAGTATTCTTGATGTTCCTATGGAATGTAAATTATCGCTTTAGAAAGATTCTAAAATGAGAGGGTATCTCTCATTTTTTTTACGTAAAGAATTATGTTATAATGGTGATGTATAAAAAGGAGGCAGAGTATGAAAAAGGTAATAGGGATTCTTGCGGCAGCATTAATATTAAGCGGCTGTGGATCATCATCCGATAATCATGATGTAAAAAAGAGTTCTTTCATGAAAGAAGGAAAGAATAGTTTATATGCTCTTTATAATACAAAAGGGCAGCGTTATACCAAAGATATGTATAAGGCTTATACGCCTTTTGAAGGCGGTTATTTAGTGACTGATGCAAATGATCAGACTGGTTATATTTCTAATACAGGTAAGACTATTGTAAAACCAGGACGTTATACAAGCTTAAAGACACAGGGTAATATGCTTGTAGGTGAAACTCAGCCACAGACGAGACTTTATTTAAGTGCATCAACTCTAGAGATGACAGAAAATACTTTAACACAGGTATTTGCGAATGATGCAGTTGTCTGGTCTACAAATGATAATGATGTAATTAATATTAACCAGCAGGGTTATGTTTATGCAAAACATGCAGGTACTGCAGTACTTACTGCAACTAAAGATAATGCATCTGTGACTTGTGTCATTAAGGTAAAAGCGTTACATCCATATTTTGATCATGACTCTTTAGATGTTTATACATTAGAACCAGCGACATTAACAGTGAATGACTATGGGGCTCGTACTATTAAATGGAAGTCTAAAGATCCTAAGATTGCGACAGTAGAAAATGGTGTGATTCAGGGATTAAAGCCTGGTACAACAACTATTAGCGCAAAGGTTGGAGATGATACTTTAGAGTGTAAGGTAAAAGTAAAACGTAAGACTTTTAAGATTTCTCATAAGGAAGCCACTTTCTATGTAGGTGATGAAGGTCAGTTAGGTATAGAAAATGCATATCCTGATATTAAGTGGGAAACAAGTAATGCAGCTGTTGCGACTGTTGCGAATGGCCATATCTGGACAATGAGTCCTGGTAAAGCAACATTAAAGGCAACAAGTAATGGACAGACAGTAAAATGCGTCGTTACTGTAAAGAAGAGAGTACCAAGACTTGATCAGACTAAGGTGACTCTTTTAACTGATCAGAAGGTTGTTTTAAATATTTTAGATAAGGCCAATCCAGAAGATGTTGTACAGTGGAGCTCTAATAAGAAAAAGATTGCTTCAGTCAATGAATTTGGTGAAGTAACAGGTCTTAAGAAGGGTAAAGCAGTTATTACTGCGAAGATTGGTAAGAAGAAATATAAAGCAACAGTTACTGTTAAGAAGAGACAGGTTAAGATCAATCCTGCTAAGACTACGATTGAAAAGGATCAGCATATCTTCTTACAGCTACTAAATAAGAAGGATGAAGATCAGGCAGTATGGACTACAAGTAATGATAAGGTTGTTATTGTAGCACAGAGTGGTGAAATTGCAGGGGTCAAACCTGGTAAGGCAACTATTACTGCACAGGTTGGTAAACAGAAGGCGAAAGCAGAAATTACTGTAAAAGCTAAACCTCTTTCTTTAAGTGAAACAAAGATTGAGATAGATGAAGGCTCAGATGAAGCTCTTTCTATTAATAACTATGAAAATCAGAAGGTAAAATGGACAAGTTCTGATGAAAGTATCGCTACTGTAGAAAATGGTATCATCCATGCGAAAAAAGAAGGAAAAGTGACTATTACTGCCACAATTGATAAGAAAGACTATACATGTGATGTAACAGTTAATAAGCTTGTTAAGGTTATTGACCAGAAAGAAATGACTGTTATTAAAGGTGGTCAGGGACAATTGACAATCACAAATGTGGATCCTGAAAAGATTAAATGGGATACAAGTGATTATGGTATTGCGACTGTCGCAAATGGTACTGTTTATGGTTTAAAGACAGGTAAGGCGACTATTACAGGTAAGGTAGGTAAGAAGACTTATACATGTAAAGTCACTGTAGTAAGAAATCCAGATACAGAAACAAAAACAAAAGCAGCTGATGTATCACTTGGTGGTATTGAAGTATTAAATACAAAGGGTAAAGTGCTTTATAAATCTTCCGCAAAGACTGGTTTATTAAAGACAAATCTTCCTGTTGTAGTAAAAGATAAGACTTATAAAGTCATCAACAACGGTAAGACTATTTATGAAGGTAAGAAGAAGGTTTATTATGCATCTAGTTATGAAGATGCGTCTATTGTAGCTTTCAATGATTCTATTAATATTTATTTAAAGAATGGTAAGAAGACTTCTATTAAAGAAGTAGGTAATTATTCTATTCTTGCAGCACGTAAAGATCAGGCCATTCTATATGATGCTTATAATCAGAATACACTTGGTGTTATTGGTACTAAGGTTTATTCAAATGATTATGCTTTAACAAGTGCTGAAATTACTAAGAAGAATAATGTTGTATTAACTGCAGGAGATGTAGTCAGTCTTTATAAAGATGGACAGATTATTCCTACAAACTCTAACTATAAAGACAATACACATTTCATTTCTAGAAATAAGAAGATTGCGTATGGACCTCATACAGTCTATAACGGTAAGAAGACAACTGAATTGAAGGGTGTACAGGTTTATCCTTATGCTTATGAATTAACAGTGTCTCGTTATCCAGGATTTGTGAAGGGTAAAGGCTATGCTTATTATGACTTCAATGGTAAGAAGGTCAGTCCTTATTATCAGGAAGCAAATCAGTATGATGAAAATAAGTGTGCAATTGTACAGCTTAAGAATAATAAGTATGAATTGATTAATGCAGAAGGTGAAAATGTATTAAAAGAATCATATCCTCGTTTAGAATTCATAGGCAATTCATATTATGCAGCCTATAATAAGAACGGCCAATTTAAGGTTTATGACTGTAATGGAAAAGAAGCTCTTTCAGATATCTATACAAAGATTCCTGAAACAGCCGCAATAGTCTTTGATGGACATCCATATCTTGCATTAGAAAAGAATGGACGTTCTTATATCTATGATGTGGATAATGGTATGAAGGAAATTTATTCTATTGAAAAAGAAATAGTTCTTCATGAAGAAGGTTATTTCACAATTGGAGATAAATACTATACTCTTACAGGTCAGAAGATCAAATAAGGGGGAATTCTATGGCAATTTTACTTGCAACTTTATTGGTGTTTGTTGGATTAATGTTGATATTCCAGCTGATCTATTTTGAAATCAGCCGTAAGCGTGCATTAAGAGTGAATAACTTAGTATGGTTTGAACAGTTCAATCGTCCTTTCAATTATACAGGAACAGCAAGCATGGTTGTATTATGTATTATCTGTTTTATGATTGGTGGTACAGAAGCAGCATTTATGTCAGCACAGTGGTTCTTAGAACTCATTATCTTTGTGGCATGCGGTGTTATTGCGGATGCTGTTGTACAATTTATTATTATCAAGTATGGTAAGTTCAGATGTCGTCAGCAGATTAGATCTGCAACAACTTTAATGAAAGAAATTGAAGAATTAAAACGTGGAGATGAAGATGACTATGGTTATGAAGTCTCTACACCGCTTTATGATGAAGTTTCTATCACTAAGAGTTATGTACATCCAGAGGATCATCTTGCCTTTATGACGGTGGATAAAGGGCAGTTTGTAAAGGATTATAAAGACTATCCAGCTGCTACATTTGATATTGAACCTTATAGTGAAACAAGTGAAGTAGAAGCCACTTTAGAAGGATTACCTGTAAAAGCAACAAAACTTACAGAATCTAACTTACTTCCATTTAAGGATGAACGTATTGATGTATTAATGGATCAGTTCTCTAACTATGATAAGAATGAAGTATTACGTGTACTTAAACCAAATGGTACTTTCATTGTGAATCAGAATGGTAGTGATAATCTTCATGAATTCTTATCTATGTATATGCCTTTCAAGATGAGAGGTGTCTGGGATATGAACAGTTGTGCTATGACTCTTGCAGATGCAGGATTTGAAGTCGTAGAAACAAAAGAAGACAGAGGGTACATTCGTTTCCATAATCTTCGTCAGATACAGACATATTTCCGTAAGGTGGCTCCAGAAGTGGCTGAAAATATACCACAATATAAGAGCTTTTATATGCATGCATTAGATGAGATTAAACAGAATACATATTTCCAGTTGACAACATATCGTTTCTTAGTTGTCGCAAAGAAGAATTTCTAATAGGCTTTCTTAATTGAAAGCCTTTTTCAATAGGAGGTTTTTATGAATACAGTTGAAAGTAAAAGTGCAGTAAAAAATAGTGTATTACGTGTCATGATTGCTGCTGTTCTGATTATTATTCAGGTCTTCTTGATAGTGAAACTTGCGATATATTTATCTAAGTATTATGCCGCTTTTGATATCATTATGAGCTTGATTGCTTTCTTATGTGTATTACGTATCTATGGCAGACCTGATAATAGCGCTTTTAAGTTATCCTGGATTGTCCTGATTCTTATCTTTCCAGTCTTTGGTTTAGCTATTTATCTTATGTTTGGTAGACCTTCTTTATTAAAGACAGTACAGAAGAAGTTCAATAAGGTAAATGCCTATCTTGATACATATCAAATAGAGACAAATGGATTTGAAGAACTACAATGTGATGATCCTCTTCATGCCACTGAAGCTTATTATTTAAGATCTTTAGGTTTCCCAGTCTTTAATCATACAAAGATGAAATTCTATAGTTCTACGAATGAAGCATTAGATACACAATTAAAAGATTTAAATAATGCAAAGGAATTTATATTCATGGAATATCATGCTATTGAAGATTCAAAGGCATGGAGACAGATTGAAGATGTTCTTGTTGAAAAAGTAAAACAGGGGGTAGATGTCAGAGTCTTTTATGATGATATGGGTAGTGTTGGCTTTATTAATAATAAGTTTAGAACACGTCTTCATGAAGAAGGTATACAATGTCGTGTATTTAATCCTATCTTCCCTGTTTTAAATACTTTTATGAATAATCGCGATCATCGTAAAATAACTGTCATAGATGGTCTAGTAGGCTATACAGGTGGCTATAATCTTGCCGATGAATATTTCAATTATACACATCCTTATGGACTATGGAAGGACTCTGGAGTAAGATTAGAGGGTGATGCAGTAGACTCTCTCACAAAAATTTTCTTTGAGATGTGGCAGACATCCAGTAAAGAAGACAATGAAGACCTCACACCTTATTTAAAAAGGTATCAAGTAGAAGGGGAAGGTTATATCGTTCCTTACTCTGATACACCTTTAGATGATGAAGAAACAGGTGAGAATGTCTATTTAAATATGATCAAACATGCTGTTCATCATATTTATATCACAACACCTTACTTGATATTGAGTGATGAAATGCAAAGAGAACTCATTCTTGCATCAAAAAGAGGTGTCGATGTCAGAATCGTTACTCCCGGTATTCCTGATAAAGCTGTTGTCTTTGCAATGACAAGAAGTTATTATTCACATCTTGTGCAGGCAGGTATTCATATCTATGAATATACACCAGGTTTTATTCATTCAAAACAATGTTTAGTCGATGATCAGGTCGGTGCTGTTGGTACAATTAATTTTGACTTTAGAAGTCTTTATCTACACTTTGAAAATGGCTGCTGGTTTACACATAATCATGCAGTCAAAGAATTAAGAGAAGACTTTGATGAACTATTTGAAATAAGTCAGGATGTATCAGAGAAGTATATAAATACAAGTGTTGTATTAAGAGGATGGAGATGTATCTTACGATTCTTTAGTCCTCTTATGTAAGGAGGTATTATGTTTCATTTTAAACCAGACAGAAAATATACGCAGATTGCGATTTATGTAGTCGCAACTGTAATTGCGATTTATCTTGTCATTGCAGTAGGCAGTAACATAACAGATATCCTAAAATGGGCTAAAAAAGGATGGGGCTTTTTAACTCAGGTTTTCACACCTTTGCTCATTGGTTTTGTGATTGCTTATTTATTAAAGCCTTTAGTAGAAAAGGTGGAATCATCTCTTAGAAGTATTTCTTATTTCCAGGAAAAGAAGAAACTCAGCCATCAGTTATCTGTTGCGATTACTTCTTTAATTGTGTTATTTGTATTTGCGTTATTATCTGCATTTGTGATTAGAAGTATAGGTAAAGAATTAGCTGTAACACAATTCAAGGACATGAGTGATTTCTTACGTATTATTGCGAAGAATGTGAATGCATTCTATGAAGATCTGATTGTGCAGTTAAAGTCCATGAGTATCTCTACCGTACAATTACAGCAGTTCTTAAAAACATTTGCGAATGGTCTTACAACGAATATTCTAGGTGCTATTAGTAGGGTTTCTGACTTCTTTACAAACCTTCTATTCTCTATCATCTTTGCGATTTACTTTATGCTTGATGGAGAAAAATTATGGAACTATTGGAGTAAGAGTATTAAAGCCTTCACTAGTAGACAAGTAGATGTTGTCATTCACCAATTATTAGTAGATATTGAAGGTGTATTCTCTGGTTATGTACGTGGTCAGGTCATTGATGCATTTCTTATGTTTTTAATGGTAAGTATTGCGTTTGGTTTCTTACATATCAAGTTCTGGATTGTGATTGCGTTATTAGTTGGTATAGGGAACCTCGTTCCTTATGTAGGACCATTTCTAGGATATGGCTCTATTGCGATTATAGGGCTTGTAACTGGTGATTTACATATGGCTTTAAGAGCATTTATCGCATTATTGATTATTCAGGGGGTAGATGGTAATATCATCAACCCAAGATTGCTTAGTGCAAGTATTGACATTCACCCAGTACTCGTTATCGTATCTCTTATCATCGGTAGTATGATAGGTGGATTCTTAGGAATGCTCGTTTCTGTACCAGTAGGTGCATTATGTAAAATCTGGTTTGAAAGATTAGTAGAATATCGTACAGAAACAAAAAATGAATTAGTAGAGGAGAAAGAAAATGGAATTTAGATTTGATCCATGGATGTTAGATGTAGATGTCAATGCAACACAGCATGACTATAGTAAAAATGATTATTCTAAAGAAAAACAATTAAATGAAGAACTAAAGAAAGCTATGTCTTTCCAGCAATCTCGTATTTTTGAAACATTAGGTGTTGATCCTGATAAGATTCTTGTAGAAAAGATTCCTTTAGAAGGTTCACAGAATGTTTATAAATTCTCTTTTATTGTAAAGGGCAAACTTCTGACAATCACAAATATGCAGGCTGCAGTTTATAGTGATGAAAAGGTCTTTGGTCCTGAAATATTAGACCATGTAGAAGTTGTAGATATCCCAGAAGGTGGCGTAATGGTCTATGAAATGGGAAATTTAGCATTGGCTTTTAAACATCCAGGACATACAAATGAATGGAATTGTGGCTCTGTTTTAGGTGTCGGCTTTATACAAATTTAAAATTTATTATCAAAAAAAGATAGTATATATCAACGTTTTTGTAAGCGCTAGTAAAAAATGAGATAAAGGTATAGAAATTATTAGGATTTGTGATATAATAATGCTATATTCATAAGGAGGAATTTTTTAAATGGAAAAATTATCATTCGTAGTATCTGACCCAGTAGGTTTACATGCAAGACCTGCTACAATCTTAGTAAACCAGGCTAGCAAATTCTCTAGCAATATCAACTTAATCTATAACGGTAAGAGCGTTAACCTTAAATCAATCATGGGTGTTATGTCTTTAGGTGTTCCAACTAAGGCTACAGTAGAAATCGAAGCTGAAGGTGAAGACGAAAAGGACGTAATCGATTCTATCGCTAAGGTTATCAAAGAACAGAAAGTTGCTGAATAATATACTTTTGTTTTTGACAGTGGATTTTATCCACTGTTTTTTTTACACACTTTTTCCCATATTTACTCCATAATAACGCAAATATTATTTTTTATTATAATTATAAGGAGGCGTCATTATGTCTAAAGGGAAAGAGTGTTTACACTATTTATTACTATTTCTAATTGTATTGATCACAATGAATATGATTATGATGTGCTTATTTATTAAGCAGGGATCATTACAGGTAATTAATAAGTATAAGAAACAATTGAAATATGAAGTAACACTGACATCTAATAATGGAGGTGTTAGTCTTACTGATGCAAAAGAGTTAACACACCTTAAAGGTGTAAAAGCCTATAACTATGAACAATTAGTCAATGCATCCTCATCACTTCAATCTGTAGATACACGTCTCTCTTTTCCTCGTATTCATTTAAAAAACTATCAGGAAGATTCATTTCTTCTTGCGGGTTATTCTTCTATGACGCTGATTCAGGACTTTAATTCAAAAGAATATCAATTAAAAGAAGGAAGACTACTCACAAATAAAGATGAGAATACATCCAATGCAGTTATATCCTACGCATTAGCTAAAAATAATAATCTTAGTATAGGAGACAGTATTCAGTTTAATACTGAAAAAGGAGATGTCTCATTATCTATTGTAGGTATCTATAAGAATAAGGTGGGTCTATTAAGTCGTCTAAAGCCCTATAATACAATCTTTATCTCTTTATCAAAAGCACAGTCACTAAGTCATACAGAACAGATGCTATCCTCTGTCACTTACTACTTAACTAAAGAAGATACATCAGAAGGTTTTATGAAGAGAGCACAAAAAATACCATTAGACTGGAATCAATTACAGCTTACTTCCAATGATGCACAATATAATGCATGTGTTTCTATCTTTGAAAATATATATGATAAAGTAAAGATGTTTCCATTTATACTATTAATCACAGGCTCATTTCTATTAATACTTGTATATATAAGATTATCAAAGAAACAGAATCTTTTAAAAACATTCATCGTATTTATTGTTGCGTTATCTATTACTTTCTTTACAAGTCCTTATCTTTCAAAATACACCATCAATACATCTCTTTCTCACCGTGATATGACAATATCTCAAAAAGAAATAAGAAAGATTAGGACAGTTTATACATCAAAAATCATGATAGAAACAATTGGTATTGCATCTATCATGTATTTAGAAACAGTGATTATAACATATAAGAAAAAGATCTCAGCCTAGGCTGAGATTATTTCTTTTGATTTTGAGAATAATCCATAAATACCACCAGTGTGCATAAATAGAATATTCTTTGCGTGATCAAATGTACCTTTTTCTAATTCATGGATCAGTCCATAATAGGCTTTACCTGTATAAACAGGATCAAGAATAATACCACTATGTCGAGACAAATCAGAGATAGCTTCTAATTCTTCTTTACGGCTTAAAGAGTAGCCTCTTCCTACATATCCATCGATCATATGAATATGACTTCTATCCACATCTTCAACATCAAGATGAGGCAATGTATCATCAATAATGCGATTGATTTCTTTAATAAAGAAATCAGCATCATCACATACATTAATACCTACAATATCTTTATGGGCTTGTCTTAAAACATTGCCTAGATATAAACCAGTATAAGTTCCACCAGAACCGACTGCATCAATAATAGTATCAAACACTATGCCTGTCTTTTTTTCATATTCTAGTATTTCATCAAAAGCATCGATATAACCTAAAGTACCGATTCCATTACTCGCTCCCATAGGAATAATATAAGGTTTTCCACCTTGATCTAATACTTCTTGATAGACTTCCTGCATCATTTCATCTTTATGCGCCTGGAAATCATCATGTTCCTTTACTCTAATATCAGCACCAAGCATATGATCTAAAAGGAAGTTGGCTGTTTCAATATTTTCACCCGGTTCTTTTCTAAGTATAAGAATACACTTTAATCCTAGTTTAGCGGCCACTGCAGCAGTAGATCGACAATGGTTGGACTGGAATCCACCATTTGTAATCAGTGTATCACATCCTAAAGATAATGCTTCTGCCACGCTGTATTCTAATTTTCTAATCTTATTGCCAGATGCGACACTATCTGTTAAGTCATCTCTTTTCACAAAAATATTTGGTTTATATTTGTTTGAGAGATAGTCTATTTTTTCTATAGGAGTAGGCAGCTGGGCCAAATGTAGTTTGTTCATATTAACCTTCCATTCCTTTCCGCCTGCGGCTCCAAGGCACACATAGTAAT
>OIYR01001200.1_pt1 | contig 13452 bp, 9 predicted proteins | sample 1588221 | NCBI WGS metagenome assembly OIYR01 (sample SAMN03283292) | human gut metagenome | biome: human-associated habitat; material: feces | host: Homo sapiens | place: Peru | collected 2012 | reverse complement strand
ACACAACTGCCACATCGTTCACCGATTCGGGAGTAAGTCCTAACAGAACCGAAACCTACACAATCCGTTGCATCGACAAAAACGGCAAAACCGTCAGTGGCTTTAACTCAAAGGGTTGGTCGAAGAAATACACGCCAGTTGCACCGACAATTTCAAAGCTTACAAACACATCAAAGGGTGTGAGCGTAACTTGGAATAAAATCACAGGTGTTTACGGCTACAGACTTTACCGTAAATATGACGGCGGAAGCTGGACAAAGGTTAAGGACACAACTTCAACCTCTTTCACGGATTCAGGTGCTAAAAAGGGTAAGAAGGCGACCTACACAGTCCGTTGTATCGACAAAAACGGCAAAACAATCAGCGGTTACAACTCAAAGGGTTGGTCAATCACAAGAAAATAATATTTTAACCGAAAGCCCCGACAGATTTTGCTCTGTCGGGGCTTTTCTGTTATCGGCAGTGGGTAGCCTTGCGACTATATTTCAGACGGGGGATCATTGGGCACCTGCCTTGATGAAATTGTATGTTTAAACAAGAAGTTTTGAAGCGATGAAAACGGCATGTAATTATTTACTTTCATATAAAACAAAAAATGCATCAGAGCCTCACTCGGGCATCTGATGCATTCGTTTATCCGTCTGTTTTCACGAACAGGGAACGACGGCTTGTTGTTTGAAAATTGTTTTTACAAGCAAGAATGTTATGTAAACATAAAGTGCGGTGTAGATGATTGCGGTAACTTTTAGGCTTACGAGTTCGTAGGAGAACAGGTAGTAGCAATAGCCTCTCAGGCTTATAAGTGTTGACATAATCGGAATCCACAGGTGTTTTGCACTTATAACCGCATAGACAATTAAAATGATGTCAAGCAGATAGCCGTAGCGTTCGTGCATTGACGAAAGGAACATAATGCAGGTGAACACAGTCCACGCAGAGGTGAGGAGGAATGTTTCCATATTCCTTAAATCAACCTTTTTACAGATGATGACGCACATCATAATTCCGAGAACGGCAATTGTGAGGAGAACTGAGAACTGCTTGAACAGATAGTAATATGTCATATCGTTGCCCTCGCACATAAGTGCATAGAAGTTCGGGCAGTTCATCTGAATAAGCTTTCCGTAATCAGTCTGTTCCGCATAGATTGTGATAATGTCTATAAACGGTCTGCCCATAATAATTGCAGGCAGGCACATTATAACATCAACTGCGGGAATAATAAAGAAATGCAAAATTGAGATTTTCTTTGTCGAAATCCAGTAATAGAGCAAAACGGGAATGATGAATACGGTCTGCAGCTTGAATGCAAATGCAATGCCTATGAACACAAATGCCGCAATCGGCTTGTCCTTGTGCAAAAACAGGATTGCAAGAATTATAAACGATGTGTAAATCGAATCGCATTGTGCCCAAAATGATGAGTTAAAAATTACCGTTGTCGAAAGAAGTACGGCAGAGTAGGTGATTGCCGCCTTTAACTTTGCGTTGCTTTTTACAAACGAATACACAAGTGCCGCCGAAGAGAACGCAAGCACAAAGTCAAAGATTATTGATACGATTTTGTACGACTGCAATGCACTGAACGGCAACAATGTCATCAAGTAAATTATTACCTGATACGGAATGTTGTAGTTGCCCACCTGAGTGGCAAGTCCTGTAAAATCGCTCTGCTTGATTATGCGCCACCACGGATATAGAAAGCTGTTGAAATCATCGCTTTTATAATCTATTCCGCAAATTCTGATAAAAACAGCCAAAATTGTAATTGCACCGAGCAGGAATAAAAGATTATATTTCTTGATAAAGTCGATTGCCTTGCTTTCGATTTTTGTCATTAAGATAACCTCTCCCGATTAAATAAATCCGATTTTCTTCATAACCTTGCCCATTGTACGGCTGCTGATTTTAAGAGCAATTTCATCTACTTTTCTGTAACAGCTTTCGAGATATGCCTTGTCTGCAACAAGCTTTTCATAGCGTTCACGGATAGGACGGAGTTCTTCAACAACTGCTTCGCCTACTGCTGCCTTGAAGTCGCCGTAACCCTTGCCGTCAAAATCTCTTTCAATCTGCTCATATGAAAGACCTGTAACTGCACTGTAAATAGCCATAAGGTTGTTTACACCGTCTTTACCCTCCGCATAACGAACCTTAGCTTCGCTGTCTGTAACGGCTCTCTTGAATTTTTTCATAATAACTTCAGGTGTGTCAAGAAGATGTACACAGCCGTTTACATTTTCGTCTGACTTGCTCATCTTTCTTGTCGGGTCCTGAAGGCTCATAACTCTTGCACCGTTCTTTGGAATGAAACCGTCCGGAATCTTGAACACATTGCCGTAAAGACCGTTAAAACGCTCTGCAATGTTTCTTGTGATTTCAATGTGCTGTTTCTGGTCTGCACCAACAGGCACTTTGTCTGCCTGATAAAGAAGAATGTCGGCAGCCATAAGTACAGGATATGTGAAAAGACCTGCGTTGATGTTGTCGGCGTGCTTTGCAGATTTGTCCTTGAACTGCGTCATTCTTGAAAGTTCGCCGAACTGTGTGTAACAGCTGAGCGCCCATGCAAGTTCTGCGTGAGTGTGAACATGGCTCTGAATGAAGAAAAGGCTCTTTTCAACATCAATGCCGCAAGCCATAATTGAAGCATAAGCGTCAATTATGTTTTTACGCATAACGGCAGGAGTCTGTCTTACCGTGATTGTGTGCAAATCTGCAAGAGCGTAAATGCAGTCGTATTCGTTCTGCATTGTAACCCAGTTGCGAACTGCACCGAGGTAGTTGCCGAGTGTAATTGTTCCGCTGGGCTGTATTGCACTGAATACAACCTCTTTTTTTGTCTGATTTTCCATAATTGTCCTCCGTGATTAAAGACTGTTGGCATACTCGCCGAGAATTTTAATTCCTCTTTCAAGCTGTTCGTCAGTCGGTGTTGAAAAGTTTATTCTGAAACTGTGACAGGTTTCGTTTTCGTCTGTTAAAAATGCGTTGCCCGGAACTACGCAAACTTTTTTGAGAACGAGTTCCTTGCAGAATTTCGGCATATCAATTTCTTCTGGCAAGTCGCACCAAATGAAAAGACCGCCGTCAATTTTGTGATATGTGATTTTCGGTGCGCAGTATTTGTCGAGAAGTTCCATACAGAAGTTTGCTTTCTTTGTGTAGATTTCACGCAACTTTGCAAGGTGAGCGTTGAAGTCATACTTTGTGATGAATTCATCGCATACATACTGTGACCAGATGTTTGTATGTACATCGTTGCCCTGTTTGCATACAACAAGCTTTTGAAAAATCGGCTTTGGTGCAATTGTGTAGGCAACACGCATACCCGGTGAAATTACCTTTGAGAATGAACCTGCGTAGATTACAATGCCGTCCGTGTCAAAACTTTTTATGTTCGGAACATATTCACCGCTGTAACGCAAATCGCCGTATGGGTTGTCCTCAATGATGAGAACACCGTACTTTTTGGCGAGTTCATAAACCTTTTTACGCTTTTCAAGGCTCATTGTAACACCCGACGGATTTTGAAAATTCGGTATTGTGTAAATAAGCTTTGCGTTCGGATTGGCTTTTAAAGCCTCTTCGAGTTTTTCGGTATTCATACCGTCAGGCTCAACGGGAACTCCTACGAGTTTTGCGTTGTAGCTTCTGAATGTGTTGAGCGAACCGATGAATGACGGTGCTTCGCAGATAACAACTTCGCCCTCGTTTACAAGAGCCTTTGAACACAAATCCATAATCTGCTGTGCACCCGTTGTGATGAGAATATCGTCATTGTCAGAGCCTGTGTTATGCTCCTTTTTCATATATTCCATAAGGTGTTTTCTAAGCGGAGTGTAACCCTCCGAAACACTGTACTGCAAAACCGAAATAGGGTCTTCTGCAAGAACCTTTGCCGAGATTTCCGCAATCTCTTTTGCGGGAAAAGCATCGGGGGAAGGGTTGCCTGCCGAAAGTGAAACAACACTCGGGTCAGCCGCATATTTAAAGATTTCTCTTATAGCGCTTGGCTTGAGGTTTGAAACCCTGTCGGAAAACTTGTATTCCATAGTATATGCTCCTTTTCGAATGATAAGGTTTTTAAAAACTCTAATACCACATAATTCTATCACGAATTGCCTATATGTTCAAGAAAATTAACGGCATATTTGCAATTTTGTTTTATTTGTCCCAATAAATTTTTAAAAAAGACTTTTCAATGAGTGAGGTTTATCCCCGAAAATTGTATTTTTTGTGCTTTTTGTATTGTTTTTAATGACTTTCTGTTGTATAATCTAAATGATAATGTCCCATACAACCAAAGCGTTGCTACGATTGGTTTGATTACAATATTTACCATAGATAATTAACAACATTATATAGATAAAATTCTTCATTTGGGAGAGAAACACTATGAGCAGACGAAACGATTATGATTATTTTGACCTCGATAATTTTGATGACAGTATGGACAGCCGTGACTATCGCCGCAGACAGCAGCAACGCCGTCCCGCAAGCTATGCCGCAAGACCTTCTTCCCAGCGTCCTGTAAGGAAACCTGTCAGAAGAAAAAATAAGAGAAGAACAAGAAACAGAATTATCATTGTTACAAGCGCAATTGTAATTTTGCTTGTTATCATATTGATTTTGTCATCTATTATAAAGGGCTGTTCAAAGGACGACTCGCTTTCAAAAATTCCGACAGGAACAGTCGGAACAACAGCACCTGCTGTTCAGGATACAACAACTGCCAATAATTCTGCCAATGCTGCGGATGAGCTTTCTCCAACCTACTTTATGACACCTAACATAAAGGACGATAATACTAACGGTACTCTTGCATACAGTATTTATGTGTGGAACAAGACCGGCTATGAACTGTTCTCAAGCGATGACGCAAGAGCTCAGAACTATGCACAGACAATCAACGGTTTTGCAGACAAGTTCGGTAGTTCCGTAAAGGTGTATGATATGATTGTTCCGAACCACACAGAAATGGGACTTCCGCAAAGACTTAAGAACAGCGATGCTCCGTCAACTTCACAGGCTGACAACATCAAGGCTGCATATGCGGCTCTTTCGGACAAGGTAACTCCGATTAACTGCTACAACCGTCTTGCAGAACATAACACGGATTACATCTACTTCAAGAGCGATCATCACTGGACAGGTCTTGGTTCTTACTATGCCTACACAGCGTTTGCCGATACAAATGATTTGCCTGTTCTTTCACTTGACGACTGCGAAGAGCAGAAGATTGACGGCTTTACAGGCTCGTTTACAAACTCGGCAAACGGACTTGACAGCGACACGGTAAGCTACTGGAAACTACCATACAATGTGACAATGGATATTACTCAGGCAGACGGTTCTTCCGCAAGCTACGAAAGTCCGTACTATGAAGCTGCAGAGGGCGGTGCAAACACATACGGTGTGTTCATTATGGGTGATAACGCTCTCACTGTTCTCAAGTCAAGTTCTGAAAATGCAACAGCAGGCAAGAAGATTGCCGTTGTAAAGGAAAGCTACGGCAACGCTTTTGTTCCGTACCTTACAAATAACTACGAAGAAGTTCATGTTATCGACTTTAGATATTTCAATCAGAATCTTGTTGATTACTGCAAGACAAACGGCATTGACGAAGTGCTGTTTGTGAACGGCGTAATGAGTGCCAACACTCAGGTTCAGCTTGACAGTATGAGCAATCTTTTTAACTGATAGTTCAAATAGTTTAAAATTATTACGAAAAGGAGGTGTATGCCGATGATAGCGGACAATGTAAAAGTGAATGTATTCGGAAAAATCAGCGACAAGCTTTATTCGGCACAAATCACCTCCGGCTCGGTATCAAACAAGAGTGCGTATGTTATTTCGCACAAGCCTGTTACAGAGTATTTTGAGGGCGTTGTTGTTGCGGTGGCTGAGTTTGACGGCTTGGGCGGTGAGCGTCCGATTGTGTCGCAATTTGGTGAGGTGTTTTATGAACCGGAGCTTCGACAGGTGCTTTCAAGACTGAAAAATATCAAGCTGAAAAGCATTGTTTGTCTTTACGAAAAGTCTTGCGGTGCGGTTATCTTTTATAAGAGCAGGCAGAACACGAAAATTTTGCTTGTTAAGAACAGCAACGGCAGGTATTGGAGCTTTCCGAAGGGTCATATTGAAGAGGGCGAAAACGAACATCAGACGGCTATCCGTGAAATTAAAGAGGAAACAGGTCTTGATGTTGTGATTGAAAAGGGCTTTCGTGAAATCAGCGAATACTGTCCTTTCGGTAAAATTCGCAAAAGGGTTGTCTTTTTCCTTGCGCAGGCATTTACGGATAATGTGACGATTCAGGAAGAGGAAATTGACAGTTATATTTGGGTTGACTTGCAGCAGGCACGAAAAATGTGCTCATATGATAACGATTTGAGGATTATTGAGAAAGCCGAAACGGCTATTCATCTGCTCAGAAACTAAAAAATGATAAATAACCTTGAAATTTGCAGGTGCACGGTTGTGTACCTGTTTTTTTGATTTTCACGGACATTTTCTGCGAAATAAAAATGTTGAAAAAACATAAAAAATAACCCTTGACACACCGATTATACAATTAGTAATAGGGTACTGATGTTAAAATTCTTTATGAGAAATGTGGAAAACTCGGTTTTTTGATGTTAAAAGTTACAAGTTTGTAAACTTCGTGGAATATCGGCTTTTCTTAACACCACTTTTAACACTTTCAACATAGTTTTCCACATTGCTGTTGAAAATGTTGAATTATACAGAATGTATATGTGCCAAATTGGAAAAATAAATTGCAAATTTGTAAAAAGAAATAACAAACATTACTGTTTTTGAAAACGGAAAAAGGTAATATTTGACAATCGACACTCATAGAATACATCGGCGAGGTGTGTTTTATGAAAAAAGAAACCGTAAAAATGCAGATATGGGGGATTGTCATTGTACCTTTGATGATAATTGTGTTCAAAAATCTGTATTCACTCACAAGCGGCGCACTGCTGGGAATTTTTTTTGGCTCGGTAAACGACAGTATGTGGGAACAAACAAAAATCGTAATGCTGTCGTACTTAATTTGGAGCCTTGTTGAGGCAGTGGGCAAACGGTCGGGTTTTCATCGCTTTGCCGTGTCAAGAATAATATCAATTTGGTTTGTCGGTGCGTTTTGTCTTTTGTCATACCTTTTAATCTATGCACTCGGCATTGAAAACGCAAATCTGCCGAGGTTTATTTGTGCGGTAGCAGTGTGCCTTTGTGCCTTTGTTCTGAGTGCAAAATTTGAATACAGTGACAAAAAGCTTGAACCCTTGTTTTTGCCGTGTGTGTTTTTGATGCTTCTGTTGATTGCCGTGTACTGCAGTTTTACGGTTTTTCCTCCGCATATGGTGATTTTTGAAGATACGGCTATGGGAATGTACGGCATAATTCCCGAATACATCGATTCGGGGGCGATTGCTCTTGATACATTGTACAGAGTTTGAGTTTTTGAAAACAAATGGCTTAAAAGTATTTAATAATTTGAATTGATATGTTATAATAGAAAGCAAAATGAGGTAGTGTGTCCAATACAGACACGAAAAAATCCGGATAAGGCTGATTTATGATGAAAAACGAAAAATTTGAAAATACAGAACAAAAGCCTGATGTGATTGCAGGACGAAATCCTGTAAGCGAGGCTGTTCGCAGTAACCGCCCTATTGACAAAATCCTTGTTGCAAAGGGCGAAAAGAGCGGCGCTATTGTGGGAATACTTGCAAAAGCCCGTGACAAAAAGATTCCTGTAAAAGAAGTTGACCGCACAAAGCTTGACTATGTCAGCGGCGGAGCAACTCATCAGGGCATTGTAGCATTTGCGGCGGCAAAGGATTATTCAACGGTTGACGATATCCTCGAATATGCCGAAAGCAGGGGCGAAGCACCGTTTGTTGTTGTGCTTGATGAAGTTGAAGACCCTCACAACCTCGGAGCAATCATCAGAACCGCTGAATGTGCAGGCGTTCACGGAATTATTATTCCCAAACGCAGAAGTGCCGGTTTGAGCTACACCGTTGCAAAAGCGTCTGCGGGTGCAATTGAGTATATGCGTGTTGCAAGGGTGACTAATATTGCCGTTACGCTTGATGAGCTAAAAGAAAAAGGCGTGTGGGTTTACGGTGCAGATATGGACGGCACGGACTACGATAAATGTGATTTTTCGGGTGCGTGTGCAATTGTCATCGGCAACGAGGGCAAGGGCATTTCCAGACTTGTCCGTGAAAAGTGTGATGTAATCGTGTCATTGCCGATGAAAGGTCAGATAAATTCCCTTAACGCATCAGTTGCCGCAGGAATTTTGATGTACAAAGCAATGGATTTCAAATTGAAAATTGAAAATTGAAAATTGAGGTCGGGAAGACAGTTTGCAAAGCGAAAAAGCATATTATGCCCGAGCATAAAATTGTAACTGTTTGCACGATTCTGTAGGGGTAGCCTTGCGACCGCCGCCTGTGGCGGAAAAAGGGAGCATAGCGCTGTCTGAAATAACGAGCAAAAGGCAGTGCATTTATGCACAACGCATTGCGACTATATTTCAGACGGGAGTTCATCGGACGCCCGTTTTGAAGAAATTTAATGTTTAAATAAAATCATTTGATGTTATCAAAGTTGTGTGTTTAAATGTCAAAGATTGTAAAAACAGAGAGTACAGCTCGGGCGATATAGTTTTTGATAAATCTAACTATCTGCACGAGAGTAAATAAACAAAGTTAAGAAACAAAGAGAGTACCGCTCGGGCGGCATAGTTTCCGATAAACCTAAACTATCTACTCGAACTAAAATAAAAAGGAGTGAATGCTTTGGCTGATATGGATAAGGACAGGCTCAAAGAGCTGGAAATTGAGAGCATACTCGAAGAAACCCACTATCTTGCCGATCAGGAGCGAATGGAGCAAACTGCTGAAAAGTACCGCGCAAAACCAAAGGTTGAGGAAATTTTCAGCAATGCAGATAAAAAGCCAAGATTAAAAAATGCAAATCCGCTCGATGAATCCGAACCTGATACCTCAAATTCAATAGTCGGAGATAAAACAGCTGCCACAATGCAGGCAGAGCTGATAATGGACGGAAATGACGATGAACTTGTAACTCCCGAACAGCTCAAAGCAGAAGCTGAAAAAAAGGCAGCCGAAAGAGCCGAAAAAGCTAAGCGTGAGTATGAAGAGGCAAAGAAAAAAGCCGCAGAGGAAGAGAATAAGATAGTAACTCTCACCCCTGAATATGATGAAAATACAGAATTTTCGGGTGAAGTACTCGGCGAGGTTGAACAGTTCCGTGAGGATGCTGAAATCAAAAGTTACAATACGATAGATATTGATATTCCCGATGATAAACCTGAAGAAAAGGAAGAGGAAAAGAAGGAAACTCCCGAATCTTCTAAAACTCCTGTTCATCAGTTTCCAAATACCGAAAAACCGCCACGCAAAGTGGTTGCAAAAGTTCCTGTTTATCGTCCCGATGAACCCAGAAATATTCTTAATGTTAAGGCAGGCAGATTTTCTGAGGTTGTCGCTAACGAGTATGAAGAGTATGTCCGTTCAAAAAATCCTTCGGTAATCGCTCATGTGCTTCGCCCTGAACCGACTGCTGTTGATGAAGAGGCTGCTCCGACTGAGCAAAAGCACAAGGACAATCGTCCTCTCGGTGAAAAGGTGATTTCTGCTCTTGTAGGGATTTTTTCAAAAGATGAATCCGATGACAGCGATACCGTTAAAGAGGAAAACGCAAAGCCTGTTGAGGATTATACAGGTGAAGAAGACGAAAAGAGCATATTTTATGAGCTTAACCTTAATATAAGAAAGCTGTTTATGAGAAGTCTGCTTTCGGGAATAATTGCGACTATAGTTGTTGTGCTTACAATTGTGACAAGAATTTTTCCGAGTGCAATCTGTTCCGCAATACCGTTTGCACCCGCTGCATACGCAATTCTGCTGTTTGTTCTTATGACAGCATCACTTGTGCTTAATCGTGTGGCAATGCTGAGCGGACTTTCGCCGCTTGTCCGTATAAAGGGTAACTCCGACACGGCTGTCGCTGTTGCAGGTGCGGCAGGAATGGTTCAGATAATAGTATCGTTCTTCTGCCTTGGCGATTTGAACGGCTTCTATGTAAATTATTATACGGTAATTCCGCTGGTTGCATTCTTTGCGAACAATGTCGGTAAACTTCTGATGGTTCTTCGTGTAAAGGATAATTTCTGCTTTGTATCATCAAAGGGTCAGAAGTATGCGTCAAAAATTTATAATAACGAGTCTGTTGCAAGACAGATGATGAGCGGTACTGCTGCCGACCGTCCGATTATTGCATATCAGCATAAGACAAAATTCCCTGCAAACTTCCTGAAAATATCATACGCTCCCGATCCGAGTGAGGATTTGGCATCAAAACTCGCTCCGATAACAACGGTTGCGTCAGTGATAATCGCAATTATGTACGGCATTGTTAAAATGTCATTTGCCGATGCGTTGAGTGCATTTGCCCTTGTAACGGCGGTGTCCGTTCCTGTGGCAACGCTTTTGTCGGTCAATGCTCCTGTGAGAAAGCTCTGCAAAACTTTGCTTTCCTACGGTTCAATGCTTTCGGGGTATCCGTCTGTAAAACAGTTCTGCGACAGCACTGCCATTATGATAGATGCAACCGAGCTGTTCCCTGCCGAATCAATCTCACTTGAGGGAATCAAAACCTTTGAGGAGTACGCAATTGACGAGTCACTTTTGTGCGGTATAGCCATTCTCAAAGAGGCTCAGAACCCGATTGCAAATGCGTTTGATTCTGTTGTTGCCGAAACAAACGAAACACTTCCTGAGGTTGAAAGTGTGCTTTACGAGGACGAAATCGGTCTTGTAGGTTGGATTAACAGTGAACGAATCCTTGTCGGTTCTCGCACACTTATGGAAAAATACAGCGTTGAAGCTCCGAATATTGAATATGAGGAGAAATATACTTCTCACGGCAGACAGGTTACTTATCTTTCGAGAGCAGGCAGACTTGTTGCAATGTTCGTTACAAAATATACTGCCGACCCACAGCTTAAGGCTGAAATGCAGAGAGCCGAAACCAACGGCATCAGTTTCCTCATTAGAACAACTGATTATAATGTTACAAATGACCTTGTTGCAAACCTTTATGATTTGTTCTATCGCAGTATCAAGGTGTTGCCGACAGGACTCGGAAATGTTCTTAAAGAGGCAGAGGACACTGTTGAAGAAACCTCTCGTTCTTACCTCATTACTAACGGTAAGGCTGCATCGCTTGCCCGTGCCGTTACAGGCTGCGTAAAAATTAAGCACAATATTTCGCTTTCAATTATAATTCAGCTGATTGCCGTAATTCTCGGCTTGCTTGTGGCGTCAACCCTTTCACTGTATGCGGGTGTGGGTGTTATGGGTTCACTTGAAGTCTTGATTTATGCGTTGTTCTGGGGTGCTGCCGCTGTGTTTGCCCCTGCACTTCAGAAACCGTAGAAAGGATGTAAAATAAATATGAAAATAGCTCCGTCACTTTTATCTTGTGACTTTTCAAAAATGGGTGAAGAAATAGAAAGAATGGATCAGGCAGGTGCCGACTGGATGCATCTCGATGTTATGGACGGCCACTTTGTTCCTAATATAACTTTTGGTGCACCGATTATCAAGGCAGTCAGAAAGTTTTCAAACCGTCCTTTCGATGTTCATCTTATGATAAGCGATCCGCTCAAGTATATTGATGATTTTGCCGATGCAGGCGCTGATATTATCACTTTCCATGTTGAGTGTGATTCCGATATTGACAGCACAATTGACAAAATAAAGTCAAGAGGAATAAAGCCGGGTCTTGTTTTAAAGCCTAACACTCCTGCGTGGACAGTATTTCCTTATCTTGAAAAGCTTGACCTTGTGCTTGTTATGACGGTTGAACCGGGATTCGGAGGTCAAAGCTTTATGCCCGATATGATGCCTAAAGTAAGAGAAATCAAGAAGGAATGTGAACGCAGAGGCCTCGATAATATTCTGATTGAGGCTGACGGCGGAATTGGCAGAGATACAATTGAACAGGCAGCCGAGGCAGGCGTTGATGTATGCGTTGCGGGTACAGCTGTTTTCAGAGCTGCTGATCCTGCAAAGGCAATTGAACTGTTTAAATCTTTTTGATAAACCAAATGACAAAATTTAACCGCAAATAGCAAGATAGTCCGTGTCAAAATATACTTGACACGGACTTTTTATTACAAAAGCATTGTCGAAGAAAATCGCAAATGATAATATTATTGCTAATTATATTTCCACAAAAAGTCTAAATAAGACGATATGCACAATTAATAGGACTTTTATTTGTGTAAAATAGCAAATTCACCGTTATTTTGCACAGATTTCAAAGAAAAAATTTTCGTTAAAAAAATAACACCTTTATTGTAGGTGCAACATTATTGTGCTATAATTCTAAGTAAGCTCGGTAATTCGGTGCGATTGAAATGCCGAGATTTGGAAGTTAGTCACAGCTTGTGACACTAAAGTATTTTATTTTTAAGGAGTAATTAGCATGAAAAAAATCCAGAAAAAGCTTTCTGTGGTTCTTGCGGTTATGATGGTACTGTGTATGTTCACAGCTCTCCCATTCTCTGCAAGCGCTGCCGAAACAGCTTCTACAAACAAAATCAATGTTACATCAAATGTAACAGATCCCGTTTCGTATGAGTATAACGCAAATACGGAGCAGGTTATTGTTACATACAATCTTCAGGCTAAGAATATGATTCTTAACACACAGAGCACACTCACATATGACAGCTCTGTACTTAAGCTTGCTTCAACAAACACAAGAAACACTGATTTCCCTGTATTCGGCGACACAATCGTTTGGAATAATAAACTTGATGGCAGATTACCTTTCAACTGTACAAGTCTTGACCTTTACAACTTCAAGCAGAAGAGCGTTTATTGTACATTCACATTTGATGTTGTAGGCAGCGGCGACACAACAGTTGACCTCGATGTTGAGGTTCTTACAGGTACAATGGCTGACTCATATGACGAGCTTTTTGACGGTAAGGATGTTGATATCACATATATTAATAAGTATGGCAGCGAAAAGGCAGACGGCGCTGTATTTACTGCTGAGGCAAAACTCGTTCAGCGTGAAGAGCCTACAACAGAACCTACTACAGAAGAACCCACAACAGCTCCAACAACAGCAGAGCCTACAGAAGAGCCGACAACTGCTCCTGTAACAGAACCCACACAGCCTGCTACAGAACCGACAACAGCAACACAGCCGACACAGCCGCAGAGCGGAGTAAGTGTAACAGGAGACATCGCACTCCCGCTTGCAGATGACGGCAACGGTATTTATACAGGCTCAACTGAACTTGAAGCAGGTTCATACACATTCAAGATGAGTGTAAACGGAGTTGCATTCGGTAACGGTTCAACATTCACAGATAAAACAACAAAC
>OIYR01001195.1_pt1 | contig 13483 bp, 12 predicted proteins | sample 1588221 | NCBI WGS metagenome assembly OIYR01 (sample SAMN03283292) | human gut metagenome | biome: human-associated habitat; material: feces | host: Homo sapiens | place: Peru | collected 2012 | reverse complement strand
CAATCTTCATATGAGGAATACTTTGCGAAGCATCAACAATTACAATAGCACCTTTTTTATGAGCATACTTTATTATTTCCTTAACATTATTTATAGTTCCCAAAACATTTGAAACATGAGTAATTCCAACTATTTTAGTATTATCAGTAATCTTACTTTCAATTTCTTCTTTTGAAAGTTCAAACTCATCATTAATATACATGTACTTCAATTCACTACCAGTTTTTTGAGTAACAAATTGCCAAGGAACCAAATTAGAATGATGTTCCATAATAGAAATAACAACATCATCACCTTTTTTCAAATTATCTAAACCATAAGAATAAGCAAGCAAATTCAAACTCTCACTCGCATTCTTTGAAAAAATAATTTCTTCAGCATGTCTTGCATTTATAAACTTTGCAATCTTAGCCCTTGTATCTTCATACATAGCAGTAGCTTCAATACTCAAAGTATACGCCCCTCTATGAGGATTCGCATTAAACTTATCATAAAAATTATCTATTGCATCAATAACCATTTGAGGCTTTTGAGCAGTCGCTCCACTATCTAAATATGCAATATCTCTATTCTTAAAAATCGGAAAATCATCTCTAAAATCCATTAATCCAATCTCCTATCTATTTCATCCAAAATTTCTGTTCTTAATTCGTCATCTGTTATTCTTTCTAATATCTTATTAAATCTAGATTTTACAATCAGCTTTATTGCATCATTATATCCAATTCCTCTAGACATAATATAGAAAAGTTCTTCTGCATCAACCTTTCCAGATGCGGTGCTGTGATTTCCTTCAACATCATCCTCAGTACATAAAAGCATTGGCAACGCAATTGATTTTGAATCATCTGTCAAAAGCATGCAATACTCATTCTCATCACCAACAGCTTTTTTACAGCCTTTCTTAAAATCTATTGTACCTTTAAAATTCTTTTTACTATGATTCTTCAAAGCTCCTTGTACATCAATATTAATATCAGTTCTTTCACCTCTAAGCTCTGCAATATAATTAATATCTTTAACTTGCTCATCTGTTCCTAAATAAATAGTCTTCAAATCATTTTTCGAACCTTGTCCTACCATATTAGAATAATAATTAGAAACACTCGTCTTTGCGCCAATATCAATAATTGTATAATTAACATCAGCACCATCTTCAAAAGTATTCTCAATAGCTTCAAAATTCAAAGAAACATTATTCAATAAATTAATAACAGCGACATTCACTTTTGAACCATTTTTAGCATTTAACTTCAAAATACCATTATGAAAACACTGTTTTTCAGTATTAGAAACATATCTAATAACAACATTCAAGTTACTATTAGCCTCAATCTCTAAATAATTAGACAATACCAAATTGTCATCATCAAAGCAAAAATCAATTTGAACATCATCCTTCTTATCAGCAACAATTTTCAAAGAACTATTATAATTTTTCTCAATGTTCTCTTCAAAAACCCTGCTCATACCATAAACCATCTTCACGTCAGGCTTAACCTCTGAAACCTCACAACTATTCTTTTTAATCTCAACATTCTCAAACTTATTTGAATTTTCAGGCAAATCAATATTTTCTAACACTATATTATTAATTCTAAAATTTCTAGATGTCCTAATAGGTGTTTCATTTACAACAACTTTTTCCATTATCCAATACTTCCCTCCAATTCTAAGTTTATCAAATTATTCATCTCAACCGCATACTCAACAGGCAACTCTTTTGAAATAGGATAAGCAAAACCTCTAACAATCATAGCCTTCGCATCTTCCTCAGAAAGTCCTCTACTCATTAAATAGAAAATCTCTTTATCACTTATCTTACCAATCTTAGCCTCATGAGAAAACTCAACTTCATCAGTTCTAATATCATTAACTGGAATAGTATCTGATCTTGAAATATCATCAAGCATTAAAGACTCACAACTTACACTACATTTTGAATTCTTTGCATTCTCATCAATTCTAACCAAAGCCCTATACGTACAAGAACCTCCAGCTTTAGAAATTGATTTAGAATTTACAACTGAAGATGTATTTGGAGCATTATGAACCACCTTAAAACCAGTATCTAAGTTTTGACCTTTACCAGCAAAAGTAATACCAGTATATTCAGTCTTTGCATTCTCTCCGTTCAAAATACTCATTGGATACAACATCGAAACCTTAGATCCAAAAGAACCTGTAACCCAATCAATCTGAGCATTTTTCCCAACTAAAGCCTTCTTTGTATTCAAATTCATCATATTCTTTGACCAGTTCTCAATTGTTGAATAACGTAAATACGCATCATCCTTAACATATAACTCAACACAACCAGCATGTAAATTTACCTTATTGTATTTAGGAGCTGAACAACCTTCAATAAAATGTAAACTTGCCCCCTCATCAACTATTATCAAAGTATGTTCAAACTGACCAGACTCAGGTGAATTCAATCTAAAATAAGATTGCAAAGGGATATCAACCTTAACACCCTTTGGAACATACACAAACGAACCCCCAGACCATACAGCAGCATGTAAAGCAACAAACTTATGATCACTAATAGGAACACACTTCATAAAATGTTCCTTAACAATCTCAGGATAATCCCTAACCGCACTCTCCATATCAGTATAAACAACACCTTGCTTAATTAATTCATCCTTTATGCTGTGATAAACAACTTCTGAATCATATTGAGCACCAACCCCTGAAAGGGACTTCTTCTCAGCATCAGGAATACCCAACTTATCAAAAGTGTTTTTTATATCTTCCGGAACATCATCCCAATTAGTATTCAATCCAGATTTAGGTCTAACATAAGTTGCAATCTCGTCCATTTTCAAATCAGATAAATCCGGTCCCCAAGTAGGAAGTTCCAATTTATTATACATTTCCAAAGCATCTAATCTAATCTTAAGCATCCAATCCGGCTCATTCTTCATCTTAGAAATCTCAGTAACGATTTCTCTGTTCAACCCCTTCTGCATCTTAAAATCATAATCATCCACATTTTTTATATCATATATATTTCTATTTATATCTTCTACTCTAGTCTTTTCTGACATAAAAATTAGTCCTCTTTTCTCTTATATTCTTCATATCCATTCTCTTCAATAGTCTTAGCCAAATCTGCATTTCCAGTCTTAACAATCTTACCATCAACTAAAACATGAACAAAATCAACGTCTAAGTATTGTAAAATACGAGTATTATGAGTGATTATAACAACCGCATTCTCATCAGATTTATACATTTCAATCCCCTTTGAAACAGTTCTAATCGCATCAACATCAAGGCCAGAATCAGTTTCATCAAGAATAGCAAGTTTTGGCTCTAATACAAGCATTTGAAGAATCTCATTTTTCTTCTTTTCTCCGCCAGAAAAACCAACATTCAAATTTCTTTCAACCAATTTAGGATTCATATTCAATTCTTCAGCATATTGCATAACCTGTTTCTTAAATTCAAAAATTCTAACAGGTTTCTCTGTAATTTTTCCCTTAGCATATTTTAAAAAGTTCATATTAGAAATCCCTGGAATCTCCTCAGGAGATTGGAAAGACATAAACACACCCTTTTTAGCAATCTTATCAGTAGTCAAATCATTAATATTTTCACCTTCAAATTCAACCTCACCTGATATTTTTGTATACTCTGGATTATTTAAAATAACATTAGCAAGAGTAGATTTTCCAGCGCCATTAGGTCCCATAATAACATGAATTTCACCCTTATTAACCTGTAAATCAAGTCCCTTTAAAATTTGTTTTTCTCCTGCATTTACATACAAATCTTTAATGTCTAATAATGTCTTCATTAAAATAACTCCTTTAATTAATCTATAAATTTTCTCATTTTCATACTAACGTAGTAGGAATTATATCATCTATTTCCTACTGAGTCAATAGGAATACTATTTTCTTATCAAATCCGCCAAAGTCTTACTATCAACATAATCATTAATAGCCTTATCAAGACCTTCCCAAAAAGAAAAAGTAATACACTTATCCTTTCTATCGCAAGCACCATCTTCTTCTAAACAAACAATAGGTGCTAAATCTCCCTCTGACGCTCTAAGAATATCACCGACCTTATACTCTTCAGGTTTTCTATTCAATTTATAACCGCCATTATTTCCCCTAGCAGTCTGTAAATAACCTGCCTTATTAAGCATAGACACAATTTGTTCAGAATACTTCATAGACATTCCATTTCTCTCAGCAATTTCTTTAAGAGAAATAAAATTTCCATTATCATTCATCGCTAAATCTATCATTATACGAAGAGCATATCTTCCTTTACTTGATACTTTCATATTATTTCCTCCAACATTATCTATTATACTACCATTTTGGTAGGAATTGCAAGAAAAAAGTTGAAAAATAAGCAAAAAATAGACATATCCTTCGATATGCCTACCAAAATTTACTTATCTCTATTTCTGAATATTTTTTCAAAATATTTTCTACATAATCAATCTGCAATTCACTTATTAATCTTATATATAATCTTATTGGTCTTTACGTTTACAATAATTCCTCACACATCAGAAATCAATACTTTCTTCATAGCATTATTTTTTCTCATTTCATCCATTAAATGCTCAATTTGTAAAGCGCATACTGATTTAATGACACGCCTTCTTGCTCAGCTTCAACTGATAATTTATAATGTAAGGACTTAGGTATTCTAACAACAAATTTACCACTAAAATCTTTATATCCTACTGGTAAAGGGACCTCAAAGTCTCCTTCAATTTTTGCCTCAATCCAACCTTTCATTGCATCTTTTAAGTTCTCATACGCTTCCTCAAGCGTATCACCTGTACTCTGACAACCATCAAATTCTAAAATTCTAGCATAATAATAAAATCCACTCTCATCATTCATCGGTTGAATAATATAATTATATGGTAAGTCTAAATATTTTTTAACTTCTTCCATTAGAAGCCACCTCCTATATTTACTATTTCTTATTATATTCCAAGAAGCAATACTCATTCTCCAATTCTTTTGAGAACATCTTTTACATAAACAGCTTTTAATGGTGTTTCGTTTTTTATAGTAATTACATCACCATTTGCATTAATAAATTGCCTATGCGACGTCCCACTCGTCCTTTTCATATTATAACCACTATACTCAAGGACTTTGCATAATTCTTGAAATCGAATACCATTTGGTTGTCTCTTCATCTTCTGAATTATCTTATCTATATTGGGCAATTGTCTCCTCCCTTCCTGAAAAAATATATAGCCCGTTAGTATAGTACCATATTTAATATCATTTTACAATAACTTTTTTTGATTTTTCTATAATTATTCTCTAAATGCATTTTCTTATCAAACCGAACCCTTAAAAAATCGTTTTCTTACCAACACGATCTCAACATCCTCCCCCTTATAATTAACGTAAAATTTAAATCTACTCTCAATCTCAGCATCAGTCATATCAAAAGTCTGCCAATACCTCAAATGCTCCATATCAAAATACGCATAACCAGTATCATCATCCGTACTATAAGTAGGATAAAACCTCTCACCCTTCTCATTCTCAACATACGCATTCTTAAACTTTCTATTACTCCAGTAATCCTCTACCGTCATATTTTCGACTTGCTTCTGCCACTCCGCAATCTTCTTCTCCTTGACCTCCTCACTATCATCCCAATCATAAGGCATATCAGCTTTTTCATTAACAACAAAGTATAACTTCGTTTGAGTATTAGTAACCACAACAGACTCAACCTCAAAATTCTTATTCGAACAACTCTCAACCACATACTCATTAGTAGCATTATTATACATCTTCTCCGGCAAATCAACCATCATACTCCAATCACCACTAATTATCTGATCATCATCCTTAGTTCCAATTCCACCAATTTCAATATTTATCACCTTACTCTTTGGAAAAACATCACTATACATATTGTATATCAATACAATTTCATCATCCTTTTTATCCTTTATATAACTATTTAAACCAGCATTCGCATAATTCTCTCCGAACTCAGTCCATTCATAATCTAAATTATTTCCCCTGCAAAACTTCTCAAACACATCCTTTTCATGGCAAAACAACACACGATTCTCCTCATCATAAATCAAAAGATTCTGTAATTTCAAATTATCAAATTTCGAAGTATCCTCCATTTTCAAAGAAAATGTAATATTCAAATTATACTCATTCATAAAAATATTATCCACACGAATACCAACATCATTACAATACGTATAATCTCCCTTAACTTCATATAAATAGCCCTGTTCAATAGCCTTATCTATTCCTTTATTAAAATTGAAAAAATGCTCAACCACATACTTACTTCCAAACGAACCTCCAACCGTAAACGCAAGCACAGCACATAAAGCAACAGCAACTTTCTTAACCGTCGCGAACCTTCTCCTTCCGCCACTCTTCTTTTTTAGTAATGACTTTCTTATCATATTTTTATAACTATTCGGAATACCAATATCAGCACTTAAAATATCTTTTATCTTCATATCAATATCATTCATACATTCTCCTCACTTTCCAATATATCCTTCAATTTATGCCTAGCCCTAGCAATCCTATTCTTCACCGTACTAACAGGAATCTTCAAAATCTTACTAATATCCTTATTGCTAAAACCCTCCAGATAAAATAACGTGATAACCACTCTATCCTTATAATTTAATTGCTCTATTAAAAGTTCAAAATCCCTTCTATTCTCAATAATATCGATACTTTGAGAAATATAAAAGTTATCTACACTCTTCTCCTCAAATGATACACAATTCTTTTTATTCTTCTTATAAATATAATTACATTTATTAATTAAAATCTTTATAAGCCATGTCTTAAAATACGCAACTTCACGCAATTTCTTAATATTTCTAAAAACTTCAATACAAGTCTCTTGCACAGCTTCTTCTATGTCCTCATCATTTCTCAATCTCATTCTAGCAATCTTATATAAATCATTTTCCATTGAAATAATAATCTCAATAAAAGCCTGTTCATCACCTTGCTTGGCTCTCATTACCAATTCGTCCATAAAACTCCTCCATTATAAATCTAACTATGCATACTAGATACATTAATTAGATACCACGCACTAAAAAAGGTCTCATTAAAAAGACCTTTTTTAAACATTATTTCTCTAGCAATTCCCACTCTTCCATCAAACCATTATTCTTCTCCTCAAGCACCTCAATCTGTCCCTGAACCTCAGTCAATTTCTCGTAATTTGTATAAACCTCTTCCTTCTGAAGCTCCAACTTCAAATCTGTAATCTGCTTATCATTCGCATCAATCTCTTTCTCAATCTTCTTAATCCTAGCGTCCTTTCTAGCCTGTTCCTTCTGCTGCAAATACAAATTATTAGAACTCTTCTCCTTCTTCACAGCCTGAACCTTCTCCGTCTGTTCCTCAATTCTTTCCTCCTCGTATTTCTCATAAAAGCCATCAAAAAACTTAACCCCCTGCTTAGAAAACACAAGCAAAGAATCAGTAACTTTATTTATAAAAAATCTATCATGTGAAACAACCAAAATTGTTCCCTTATATTCCTCAAGTAACCTCTCCAAGCTCTCTTTGCCAACAATATCCATATGGTTTGTAGGCTCATCCAATATAAGTAAATTAGGTCCCTTCTTCAAAATCTTCGCAAGTTCTAATCGAACCTTTTCGCCACCAGAAAGCATACTAATCTTCTTAAAAACATCTTCACCATAAAACATAAATGCTGCCAAAGAATTTCTAATCTCTGTTGTAGTCAAGCTTGGGAACTCAGTAGCAAAATCATCAAAAACAGTCTTCTCAGAATCAAGTAAAGCCATCTGCTGATCAAAATAACCAACTTGAACATTATGTCCAAATTCAAACTCACCACCAAGCTTTTCAATCGTTCCAACAATAGTTTTAAGTAATGTTGACTTACCAATTCCGTTCTCACCAATCACGCCAAGTTTTTGACCTCTATATAAATCAAATGAAATCTTCTGAATCGGGCTATCATATCCAATCTCTAAATCTTTGACATGTAAAACATCTCTTCCACTTTCTTTTTCTAACGCAAAATTTGTTTTAAACGTAGTCAAATCATACTTACTAGGCTCTTTTACTTTAACCATATGCTCAATCTGTTTCAACTTAGCCTGAGCCATTTTAGCCTTAGAAGCTTTATATCTAAATCTCTCAACAACTCTCATCAACCTCTTTATCTCAGCTTGTTGATACTCATAATCCTTCAATTGTTTCTCATAATTGACTTTTTTCTGTCTTTCAAAATCAGCATAATTTCCAGTATACTTCGTAATTGCCCCATATTCAATCTCATAAACCTTATTAACAATCTTATCTAAAAACATTCTATCATGTGAAACTATTACAACAGCTCTCGGATAATTTCTCAAATACCCTTCTAACCACTCAATTGTAGAAACATCTAAATGATTTGTAGGCTCATCCAAAAGTAAAATATCCGGCTTACTTAAAAGCAATTTCATAAACGCAATCTTGGTTCTCTGACCACCAGAAAACTCAGAAATCTTTTTTAGTTTATCATCAGCAGAAAATCCAAATTTATTAATAACTGTCTCATACTCTTTTTTGTATGTATAACCATCTAAAAATTCATACCTATCCATAGCTTTAGAATACTCAACCGCAATCTCCTCAGACTTATCTGTTTGCATTTTCTCAACTAATTTCTGAATCTTATTTTCTAAATCAATTATTGGCTTATACACCTTCAAAATCTCATCAAGCATTGTAATAGAATCGTCTTCAAAATCAATCTGCTTTAAATAGCCAATTACAGGTGTACCTTCCTTATAAATACTAAACTTCTCGTCACCAATTCCCTCAGAAAACATATCATTATTAATAATAGCTTTTAAAAGAGTAGACTTACCTGCGCCATTTCTACCAACAATTGCAATCTTGTCTTTACCTTTTATTTCAAAATTCACTTCTTCTAAAATTGTTTCAGCACCGAATTCAACAGCGCCATTTATAATTGTATAATTCATTTTTTCCTCTATCTAATTTTAATTTACTCATATAATACTAACATAGAAAAAAGCTGTGTGCAACATTTCACACACAGCCTTAAGCTCGAATTCTCATTATTTTCCCATTTTCTTGACTTCGATTCCCTCTTTTGTTCCATCAGTAACCACAACAATCGAACCATCCGTATCCGTTCTGTAAATAGAAACATTTTTCTTCTCTAATTTCTTAATTACAAAAGAATTAGGATGAGCATAAGCATTATTTTCACCACAACTAATTAATGCATACTTGGGATTAACAGCCTCTAAAAAATCCATACTTGTAGATGTTTTACTTCCATGATGTCCAACATTTAAAATATCAGCCGAAATATCCATCTCTGCTTCAAGCAAATAATTTTCCACTTCATTCTGGCTATCACCAGTAAATAATGCAGAAACATCACCATAAGTTACTTTCATAACCAAAGATTTGTCATTAACAATATTTGCATGAGTTTCTTGAGACAAAATTTCAACATTAGCATCTCCAAATTTAAAAGATTTAAGAACACCATTTTTTTCATATGGAGATTCTATAGAAATTTTTTTTGCATGAAGTACGCTATTAGTAACCCTAGAAATTTGCATATCAGTATACCAAAAAGCTTCCTGAAAGGTAGAAATATACTTCCAATTCATGCACATTATTTTTTCTACATTTATAGAACTAATAACTTTATGTGCTCCTCCCATATGGTCAACATGATAATGCGTAAAAACCAACATATCTAACCAATTGATGCCATTACTTTTAAGATACTTAGTAACTGTTTTTCCATCAAACATATTTCCAGTATCAATCAACATTGCATGCTCGCCTTGAACAAGTAAAATAGACTCCGCTTGTCCAACATCAATTACATGAATTTCAAGATTTGAATCTAAATGTTCATATGCTTTGACTGTAGCTCCGTTAAAGAATGAAACATACCTAAAGATAAAAAGAAAAATGAGACAAAATATTATAATGAGAATTCTAATTTTCCTTTTAGATTTCCGCATAATAGAAACCTCCAATCTATGTGATATATTTCTATTATAGCATACACGTCAAATCTGCATAAGTACCTTCTCTTTAACACACATTCAAAACATTTATAATAAAATACATATAAAAGTAAACATTAATAATATTTGCACTTATTGTAACATCTTTATCTTTGTTCATGCAGAAAATTTTCTTACCACATATAACTATCCCCAGTATAACTGAGGGTTTATCATTAAAGTAAAAAACGGTTACAAAAACATTTGTAACCGTCTTATATACTATCTCACATAACTATTAATATCCAGGTTTTTCAAGTAATCTAAACATATTTCTTTTATATTCTTCAACACCAGGTTGATTAAATGGATTAACTCCTAAAATCAATCCAGACATAGCACATGCTTTTTCATAGAAATAAATTAAATGACCTAAATTTTCTTCATCTAACTTATCAATAGTAATTTTTAAATTAGGAACATTTCCACTAACATGAGCTTCAATAGTACCTTCCATAGCTTTCTTATTTATATAATCTAATCCTTTACCAGCTAAATAATTTAAACCATCAACATTTTCTGAATCCTCTTTTACAACAATATCAGATTTTGACTCTTCAACAGCAAGAACAGTTTCAAATAAATGTCTTTCACCATCTTGAATGTATTGGCCCATTGAATGTAAATCAGTTGTTAAATCAACACCAGCTGGGAAAATTCCTTTACCATCTTTACCTTCACTTTCACCATATAATTGTTTCCACCATTCAGTGAAGTAATGTAATTGTGGTTCATAATTTGCAAGGACTTCAATCTTCTTTCCAGAATTATAAAGAAGATTTCTAACAACCGCATATTTGTAACAATCATTAAACTTAATACTTGAATCCATATATTTTTCTCTTGCATCTTTAGCACCTTGCATCAATTTATCAATATCAACACCAGCAGTTGCAATAGGTAATAATCCAACAGCTGTTAAAACAGAAAATCTTCCACCAACATTATCAGGAATTACAAATGTTTCATAATTTTCTTCATCAGCTAATCCTTTAAGAGCACCTTTTTTCTTATCTGTTGTTACATAAATTCTCTTTTTAGCCTCTTCAACTCCATACTTAGTTTCTATTGCCTCTCTTAAAACTCTAAAAGCAATAGCAGGTTCAGTTGTTGTTCCAGATTTTGAAATAACATTAATTGAAATATCTCTTTCACCAATTAAATTTAATAAATCATTTAAATAATTTGGACTTAAATTATTTCCTGCATATACTATCATTGGTGTTTTTCTCTTTTTAGCAGGAAGCATATTGTAAAAACAATTTGTAATAGCTTCTATAACAGCTCTAGCTCCAAGATAAGAACCACCAATTCCTATAACTATTAATACATCTGAATCAGATTGAATTTTATTTGCTGCTTTCTTTATTCTTTCAAATTCTTTTTTATCATAATTTTCTGGCAAGTTAACCCATCCTAAAAATTGTGTCTCATCATCAGGATTTGCGTGCAATATCTCATGATTTTTAAGAACCGTCTCTTCCATCTCATATATCATTCTTTCATTAATACTTGAATTTTTAAAATCAAATTTTACCATTGTATCTCCTCCTTTAACTGCTTTTATTATAATTATAAAAATATTATTAATCAAGGCATTTTGTAACTTAGTATAAATTATTTATTCAATAGCATTAATTACTTCAGCTAAATATTTCATACTTGTCAAACATTCCTCCATAGTATTCCCCGTAGCCCCAACTTCTATAATACAAGATCCCTTCGCCAGATGTTCGTTATATCTATATTTACTAAGCAAAATAGGCTTAAATAATCCAGGATACATTTCATTTGCCTTCTCTTGAATTTTCACTGCAATTTTCAGATTATTAATCCAATTTGGATGACTCAATCCTCCTTCACTACTTCCCATAACAAACATAAGTTGTGCAGCTTTTTCTTCGCCAATCATAACACTTGGCCCATAACTGCTATCAGCAATAGCATCTCTATGCAAATCAATAACAAGATCCGCAGATGTCGATGCTAATATATTTCGAACAGTCTGCAAAGATCTTGTATATGCACCATTATACTCAGGATAATCATGAAATGTTGTATCATGCACAACATTTATATTTTTCTTGTTAAGTCTACTTGTAAGTTCATTTCCAACACCAACAACATTAGCATTCGTATCAAGTGTCCTAAAATTCCCACTAGCAACATATGGATACGCCTCTGACGGAGTATAACTTTCACTAGTATGCGTATGAAAAATAACAATATTACTCTTATCAAAGGTAATATCTGGTGTTAGCATCTCTGGTGTTAACTCAAAAGAAGTCTGATTTCTAATTTGAACTGTAGAATATGTAACATTATAAATATCTTTTTTATTATGTTCCGAAACCACTTGTGTTGTAGCAGAAGTGGGGACTTCATTATCAACCTTTCCAACAGTTTGAATTTCACCTTGAGTATCTAATACTTCATCTTCATTGAAAACATTTACAGACCTATCAGGAATAAAATCTAATTCTCTAGAAATCAAATTTTGTTCATCAACAGTTTCTTTAACTACTCCATCATTTAAATTTTCATCTAAACACTCAATAAAAGTTTTTCCCTCAAACTCTTTTTTTCTGTTTTCAATAAATTCTTGTAAATTGATTCGTTTTACAGCAGTAAAAAATCTAGTAAAAAGTATAAAACACAAAATTAGTATTCCTACTTTTACTAGATTTTTTACTATATCACCTATTCTAATAACTCTAAAATTAACCATTTTAACCTCATATATCTACTTTATATAATATATGAGTAAAATTTTAAAATAGAACTTTAATTATATTTTCTGCATCTAATTCAATTTCAACTTCTTCACCAGTTTGCATGTTTTTAATTCTAGCCTTTTTAGCTTCAACCTCATCATCACCTAAAGTTAAGACAAATTTAGCATTATTCTTATCTGCATATTTGAATTGAGCTTTTAAGCTTCTCTCACAAATATCTTTCTCAACAAACACTCCAGCATTTCTCAATTCTAAAACAAGTTTAGTAGCAAAATCATTTGCTTTTTCGCCAATATTTGCAATATATAAATCCATACTTTTCTCTTTAACAAGATCTTTATTATATCTATCAAAAACTTCAAGTAATCTTTCTACACCCATTGCAAACCCAACAGCTGGAGTATCTTGTCCACCTACTTCTTTCACTAGCCCATCATATCTTCCACCGCCAAGAACTGTTAAACCATCATCTTCTGAAACAAATTCAAAAACAGTTCTAGTATAATAATCTAATCCTCTTACAATTCCAGCATCAATTTCATAATCAACACCTAGTTTTGTAAGCATTGTTTTTACATTCTCAAAATGTTCTCTGCAGTCATCACATAAATAATCTAATATTATAGGAGCACCTTGATTCATTTCTTTACATCTTTTTTCCTTACAATCC
>OIYR01001191.1_pt1 | contig 13502 bp, 12 predicted proteins | sample 1588221 | NCBI WGS metagenome assembly OIYR01 (sample SAMN03283292) | human gut metagenome | biome: human-associated habitat; material: feces | host: Homo sapiens | place: Peru | collected 2012 | reverse complement strand
TTTTGGCTATTGCCAAATGGTGAGCTGTCCGTCTGTGTTCGGCACCTCGTAGTCGAAGTTGACTGCTGGTTTGGACTGGAAGAAGCAGTACGCCCCCATTGCCGCGAGCAAGTTCATCAGAAAGTTGTGCATGCTGCGGTGCCGTGTGTGCACAAGCTGCGCCACGTTTTTAAGTATGTCGTTCACGGTCTCGATGATGCTCCTCTTGCGCAGCATTATCTTGTCATAAAGAGGCATCAGTCGCTGCCTCATGTTAGAGCGCAGCCCTGTCACCACATGTATCCCCTCACTCCAAAGCCGTCCGAAAAGCGACTGTGATATGTAGCCTTTGTCGGCGTACAGTTTGCCGAACACCCTGTCTGTGAGCGTGTCAATGACCGCGTCGTTGCGGTCGTCGACATTGGCGCGGGTGAGCACGAAGTTGACAATCTCGCCTTTCTCGTTGCACAGCAGGTGCAGTTTGAACCCAACGTACCACCCCATGGTGCTCTTTCCCTTCACGGCGAAGCCCTTGAACACTTTCATGCCGTACTGCCGCTTGTTGTGGATGACCGGGATGCAGGTGCTGTCGACAAAGCTGATGCCCGTGCACTCCCCGAAACAGGACAGGCGAAGGAACATGGTCAGCGCGACGAAGCAGCGAGGCATCACCTCGATGAAGCGGTTGTACGAGAAACGCTTCGGGAACAGGTCCTTCCAAAAACCGCATACGCAGACCAGGTAATAGTGCTTGAAATTGCGGTAGGAGTTGAAGTGGAAACAGATGAGGATTGTGATGACCTCGGCGTCCGACATCTTGCGCTTGCGACGGCGTTTTGGGGTATCCAGTGTTGATTTAACAGCGTTTTTTGCCATCTCTGCATCAAATTCTTTGCAGAAATCATCGGCAATACAAAAAATTTCAGTAACTTTACTCTCGGTGATCATGATTTGTAATTGTTTTATTGATACCATTAAATTACTAAAAATCAATGAATTCACCAAACAAATCGGCGACTGAAATAGTCGCCGATTTCCTTTTTTTTCACCATTTTTTCAAACGCCTCTTTTCCCGAACTCGCGTAAATGATAGGTTCCTTGTAGGGTGGAACCATTTGCCACCCCGCAAAGAAACATCATTTGAGTGTCAGAGGATTGTATCTGGGTTGAGCCATGTGTCATCAGGTTTAGCAATCAGACGTGCATTCTGATAGACAGCATCCAGGGGTAAGATTGTCTCAGGTGTGTAGTATTCGTTCTCTTTATCAGGAGTGAGTATGAGAGCAAAGTCTGGTTTGCTACTATACGTGCCTTTCAAGTAGATGGGCATCAGCAATTGAATCTTCCCTGTCTGTGGGCGATACATGGGGACTATGAATTTGTAGTTGCGCTGGGCGATAGCAACAGCGAACGTAATCGCATCATCCAGTTTTCTTGCAAGCTCATCCGACGATGCAGATTGCATGTCCACAGGGAAGCGCTGACGGCGCTCCTCTATGATATGAGTGAACTTGTCGAAGTCCTTGTCGATGGTCCAAGTGGGCTGATAGATGACCTCTTCAATCTTTTCAAAGAAGTGTGGCTGTTCTGGCTTTGCGTCTCGTGCGAATCCGAGCTTGCGCAATTCCAATGCCTTCTTAACCCTACGAGGAGTCATGAGCAGTTTACTTCCATCTTTTTGCGTTCGGACATCCGCCACAATAAGAATTTCATGGAAGAACTTGTCAAGCAGGTTGGTGTTGAATACCAAATGTTTTTCATCTTGGCTATACACCAGTTTGTTCTTTGCCCCTCTTTCGGCTTCTTTCTTGAGCACCTCAAAGGTGTTCTCAATATAAGATTTCAAGATGGGGTGATTCACCGTTGAAGGTTTGTTTTTGAACGACCAGGTCTCAGGGATTGTGCTGACAGCGATGTCTTCAAGGAATGCGAGGCCTTCTTCTTCGCTGTTGAAGTAGAGATCCCCCCAATGAAACATCTTGTCTGCGCTGATTTTGGTTTCAAGAGCGACCTTCGTCCCCCAGTTGACACCTCTGAACACAGTGTCCTTACCCTTACGTTCAAACCATCCGATGACAAAATCACCAGACTTCCCTTTGAGACCGGTTTCGAAGAACAGGTAGGCTGCATCCTTCTGAGCGACTGCTTCGCCAGTGCGCCTTTGAGCGTAGCCATACTTGTTGAGGTACACGATTCGCGCACTATCAACGATAGCGTTGAGTTCCGTTGTGCTCACTTGCTTCTCATCTACAAGTAACTCATTAAGTTCAGCCTTGCAGGTCTTGAGGTTTGTCACATAACCGAGTTTCAGAAGTCCGGTCTTGAGGGAGTTGTTGTTTGTCTTATTCTCCATTGTCTTTTAGATTTTGGGTTACCACCAACTATTTGCAGTGTCAATCATCGTGGCGGTTTCGATGTTTTGACGCTACAAAATTAAGAACAAATCCCTGTACCAAAAAAGATTTTTGTCAGGACAATGGTTCCTCACAATGTGGAACCATTCGCCAACAAGACCAATTGTCGTAATAATGTACTATCTATACAATTTTGCTAAGTCAGCTACACGTTGTTTGAAAACTTCTCTCACCTCGTCTGGCGAAACAATTTCGAGGCCAGCACCCATTTGTAGGATACGTCCTATAAACTCATTATTGACTTCAATCCTAATGGAAAACTCCCCATACTCTCCATCATCATGTTGGCCAAATGGAACTACTGTTTGCTGACTATGGTGAAGCTTTTTCGTCTCAGTCAGCTTGAATACTATTAATGAATGCGCGCGTATACGAATATCATCATAAACTTCAGCATTTGGGAAATGGCTGACTCCAATAATGTCCTGGAAGAAAGCATCATAAAAGCCACTAGGTGCTGGTTGAAATACAATGTCGTAGATTTCCCTTGGCTTACCAACGATTCGGTCTAATGCAATGTTGTATCCAAACTCAGGAGCCAGTTCTTCAGCATGGCCCAATAAATGCCATCGGCCATTGAACTCCTTCAGGAAGTGCGGATGGAATGTTAGTGTCCTCATTTCCTCTTCGTATGGTTTATAATCAATTGATAGCACGCATTTATTTACGATTGCCTCATACAAGAACGGGAGCAGTTCAATATTTGTAAGCATTCTGTCAAGGCTTGCGCTAAGGAACTGTTCTCCTTTTTGCTTCTTCGTTTTGATTTCCAACAAATCCCGGCAATCTTTGAAGAAATATTCAAGCCATGAGGCTGGAAAGAAACCTGCTGAGTTTTGACAAAACTGCCAATATTTCTTCAAGTCTTTAACGACCTTCGCATTTCTCATATCTGCAAGAGGATCGTTATCAGTTCCTATATAACGATACTTCCTGTTGCGGTTGTTTCCATCACATTCAAAATTGGATTCACCGATAGCTTCTCTAATGTCTATAAAAGCCTTTATCAATTCTTTGATATGGTCGCACTTTGAAATGGCACATGGCAATTCTTTAGCTGATTTAAGATTCATGTAATCAGCCATAATATCTGCGTTAGTTATCCACTTACGACTCATTAAACATTTGTAGATTGCTACTGCAAACAGTGCATAGTAGCTCTCGCCATCAAATAGATTGTTGCGTGTCATTATGACTCTTTAACTTGAATGTTAGTTGCATACCAGAAAGATTTACTAGGATCTTTTCTGTTTGCTTCTTTTTTTGCTGTAAATGTAACCACATCATCTTCATAATAGTCATAAAGGAATTTATCTCTTATTTCTAAAGGTTGAGGATGATTTGCACATTTAACCCTTTTACGGATGCGACCATAATAATCCTTTACTTCTATTACTTGACCTGTGTAAGTTTGTCCTTCTTCAAGTGCCTTTGTCGTTTCTACTTTTGAGGCTTTCTTCTTTTCTTCCTTTTCTAAAGCCGAGTTTACTAAGCCCCAAGAATACCAATATATTGGTGCAAATCTATAATATCGTCCTCTGGTCGTAATCTTTTCGGCCATGATACCATTTGCAAAGATGAGACGTTTTAAGTCATCTGGAGCCTTTACAACAGGACTTTCAACGATTCTGTCAAACGTTATTGAAATCAATTCTTCGAATTGGGCTTCTGTGAGCGCTTTGAAACGATATTTCTCACCAACAGACGTACGTATTACTTCCTTAAATCGTAAGAGATCCTTACTGAATGCGTCTTGAGTTAGATCTGCGAAGTATTTCTCTGTTGTCTCTTCACGTACAGATTTTGATGCATATATTTCTGACGATATTATTCCATTCTGTACATATCGTTCGGTCTTGGCTAAAGCTTTATCAACAGCATTAGAATTAAGCGTGTTAATAAATGGACGCAAACTAATTGCTGTATTATCAGCATTAGAAAGTTCCTTCTCGAAATATTCCCACGGACTTCCAAGTGTGATAACTCCGACTTTTACGATTTTTCCGAAGAATACCTCAATAATTAGTTTCATCTGAGCAATGCTAAGATCCTTAAACTGGTTTTGAGGAAATTTTGCAAAAGAAGCTTTTGTGTTTTTAATGTAATTAGGGTCTATCCCGACTTTTTCCGCGATAGCCCAATATGCTTTACTTGCATTTTCGTTTGAGAATATCAACTTAAAGAAGAATCCAAAGACTTCGCCTATTGACCATTCTATGTGAATGATACTATTTTCGAGTCTTGCTGTATTTGTTCCTTCAATCTGTTTAAACAAATCCGTTCTTACAAAAACTTTAGGAGATATGTTTGAGAAAGACTCACAGTTGTTTCTCCAATAGTTGATAAGTGGTGAGACAGCCTTGTTCCACCTTAATGGATTGATACAAGTATCCAGTCGGTCATACAATACGAAAAGACGTTTTTGTTGCTTTTGGAGATATTCGTTAAGACGCAACATATCGTTCTCTATCGCAACTAATGCTTTTACGCCGAGATTTATAAGTTTGTCAATTCTTATTAAAGCATCCTTCGCGAATCCTGCTCCATCTAATGGTTTTATGAATTCAGAGAGTTCGCTCTGCTCATTAATTGAAGAAAATTCAGGGCAAAGCAAAAGAGCGTTCCATGTATAAATCTGCCAGAAAGAATTAAAATAGTATTCTGGTTCATCAATTGCTCCATATCTAATATTATCAAAGACCAATGAAGCTTCATTGGTAGGCAATATGTTAACAAAAACAGGTTCTAGGAGATCCTGCTTCTGAGTTCCAGACCATTTCTGAATATTTGCAGATATCTCTTTGTCTGCTAAAGCTTTATATAGATATGTCTTTCCTGTACCCTTGTAACCTTGAATCAAAAACTTTTTAGGGTCAAAGAGTTCCTTCATGCAATTCCTGTAGAAGAACTGCTCTTCTTTAATCTGTGTATCCTCAGCGAAGTTTGATACATTTACCAAAGCATCTTTTAGATGTTTAAGTACGACATTTCTTAACTGAATAGCAGGAGTATTGCTTGTATATGTAAACGTTGGCGTTTTCTTGAAAAATTGATTGCTTATTTTCTCAAACAATATGGTGTAGTCTTTAAACTTTTTCCCTTTTACAAGTTCCACAAAAGCAGAATCTGACAACTCATCGCCAGTTCCTATTTTTTCAAGAAGAGAATTTCTGTGTAGATACAAGAATGAAGGATAGTCTTTGTCTTCTGTTCCAACATACCCAATATACTGTTGTACTTCTTTTCTATGACTCTCCACCCATGTATCATCTGCTTTTTCTGGAAGTATAGAAAAAACTAACTGTAAGCTAAATGAATTCCCTTGCTTATAATATTCTCGCAAAAGGTTCATTAAACCAGGTTGTGTCTGACGACTGAATCCAAAGAAGCCAACTACACTAGATGATAGGTATAATGCTGCTGTTCCAAATATGTCATTAAAACCTGTTCTTGAATCTAGCAATATGATATCCGGTTCAATGGTTTCGTTAATTCTATCCAATAGGATATTAAAATATTTAACCAATGAATTAACGCTTGACAAATTAATTTTTGCCAAACCTTCAAGATAGTCACTTCTATCGCTCCCTCCACTTAAATCAGAATACCCTTCGTTTAGGTTACCTGCAGGAATAAGCCATATATTATTTAAGTTGTTATATGCAAAATGATTCTTGTTGTCATCACCAACGTTTATTATATAATCGTTGATATCTAGATCTTCTGGATGCGAGGTCAATTGGGCATCACTCAAAAATTCTACCAATCCGTTTTTCTTTCCACTCTGTAAACCATTATGCTCCGACAGATCGAAAAAGTTGAGATAGCCAGGAGCTTCCAAATCACAATCAATGATAACGACGCGCTTCTTTTTTAAATCATTATCATTAACAGCAAGGCTCATTGCATAAGCAATCATTGTTGTGGTTCTACCCATACCTCCTTTGTAACTGTAAAATGTCACAACAGGTGCTTTACTCTTTCCCTTTGCAGAGGATGTGTTTTTTTGTTTAAGTAGAGAATCAAAGCGGTAACGCGGTCCCCAATCGATTACATCTTTTTCATCAGCAAACATGTTTGCATAGAAAGGATCGTCTTCTGCCTCATCTCTATTTACAAGATTAAAAGCAATTTTAAGATTGTCCTTATGTTTGTTGTAGAAAACTCCATCTTCATCAGTTAATGAACAGAGCTCTGTATAGAAATCACTCTCGTACTGACTTGCTATTGTCAGATTGGAAGTTAGTACATACACATCGATACTACAATTAACTCTAATGAAAATTTTGAATTTGTCTTCGCCCTTTTGGACAAGGAAGTCTTTCAATCTATTTGCGATGTCTGATACTCGTATCATACTTATATGTGATTTATATATATTGTTTGACATGTATTTATGAGCCTATTTATGATGTCGTAATCAAGATTCGGTAGCGGCTCTGATTGTCCTTGATGATAGTATCTAATGTTTGGAGACCAGTTATTGATTAGAATTTCAACATCACTATCAATATCGCCATTTCCAAGATATGGAATATCATTAAATGATGGGTCTGGTTTCAGTAGATTCTTGACTATACTTTGAAATTTATGCCCTTGTACACTCATTGCTCCACTTGGCCTATTTTGAAAAAATGGCGGAACTCTTTCAACCCCCGTTTTTCTATCCCTGTGACTTCTTACATAATAGAAATCCAAATTTGTTCTTTGGGAAAATTCTAAATTGTAATTTCTTTGAATGTCATCGGAAGAATTCCAATGATTTAATTTATAAGCAGAGTAAACGGCTATCCCTTCTAGAATGTAACCCGCAATATAATATAGTTCTAGCCAGACATGTGTGTCAGAACTGCGTCCAGAATTATATGATTCCAAAAGTGATTTACATCCTTTTAGGTGCTTCTCTGCACATGAAAGATATTCATTATATGTCATTTTGAACACCAGTTTTACGTTTAACGAGAAGCTCTCTAATGTCTATATCTAGTAATTCTGAAATCTTTGCCAATGTCTGCAGATCGGGCTGTGTAGTATTTGTGCACCACTTGCTGATTGTTACTGGATCCTTGCCAAGTTGCTCTGCGAGCCACTTGTTTGTTTTACAGGAATCAGCGAGTACCGCTTTTAGTCGATTCAAATTCTCCATCATTTAACTTATTAAATTCTATGACAAATTTACTAATCTATTTTGATAAAATAATAATTTGATGTCAAAAAATGGGTTAAACAACGTTTTTTTATGCTTTTCCCCAATATTGTCCTAAATAAATTACGGGCATAAAGAGAATGAGGTTGTTAGAGAACGCAACCCCTCAAGCCTTTTTTGCGACATATTTACTCTTCCCCCACTTGCTCTGGCGGAGGAGTAAATGGCTCGTCCAGCCACTTGTCGAGTTCTATTTTAGTGAATGTGTTCAGTCTGAGCGACACGACAAGGTTGGCGAGTCCCCATTTGTACTTGGCGATGTGTTTTAGCCAACAAAGCAACAGCATCGTAGACAATGCGGCCCATATCTGCGTCTCAACAGCATTGCGTGAAGTGCCAATGAAACTCTTTATTTTCAGCAGTTGCTTGATGTTTCTGAAGAATATCTCAATCATCCACCTTGCCTTGTAGAGTTCCGCCATCGTGGAAGCCGCCAACTTGAAATTGTTGGTAAGCAGCTGCACCACGTAGCCATGCTCGTCATTCCATACAGCTATTCGCCTGAGCGGTTTGGCGTATTTTCCCCTGGTCTGTGCGCCCGTCAGCTCTATGACCTCGTCAATGAGTATGTCCTGAGCGCTATTTTCGGGCAATGGGAGCTCCTTAATTTGTGTATAAAGCAGGTTGTCCTTGTGTCTGACTACAAAAAACACTCTTGCTGTCCCAATTGTCAAGGAGGGAGAAATCGCAATAGCCACGGTCTGCAACGACCACAGAATGAGGAGGGACGGGGATGCTGAGTGCGCCCCTGTTGTCTCCGCATCTGCCGTCGGTAATATTCACGAACTCAGGAAGAAGGCTGTCATAATCAAGCGGCGTGTGCATCTTCGCTGCACCTTTTTTGTGGTGTAGTGAGCCCATTCATAGAGCGACATGGTCAGCGTGATGGTTGAGAGTCCAACAGCTTGATTGGCATCCTGAAACGGAATTTGGTGCGTTGCCATACCGCCTGCTGTCCGAAATAAGCGACCAAGGCATAGAATATGCGCCGGAACACTGTGCTCCTTTTGGCATTTTGGTATGCAACGGTCGATTTTGAGGGAGCGCGACAGATTCCGAGGTGGTTCAAGTTGCCGTTGGCTGAGTTTAGCCCGTTGGAAATGTCACGCACTGAATCACATCCAGAGAACTGGCAGAACATCATGCTTATGAACTGGCTCCAAGTGTCGTAGCCCTTGCTGTGCCTGTCCGTTTTTTCTTCACGGATGATTTTCCTTAAATTTTCTTTCGGCAGTTTGCCGATTGCCTGTGCGAAAAGTGTTATATTTGCCATAGGAAGTAAAAAGAGGTGGTTCTCTTTGCTAAGGTAGAAATTTTTGCCTTAGCATTACTTCCTTTTTCATTTTTTCTTGAAAACGTTTAGGACAATATTGCTCCCTACCCCATTTTTGGCATCATACCCCCCGAATTTACATTAAAAATAAAAAGATATTCACTAACTTTGCCTATATGAAGAAGAAAAGTATGCTTGACCTTGGGCGTATCACCACCGAGGAGTTTAAGAGCGTGGATAAGATACCTGTGGCTGTGGTGCTCGATGATGTACGCAGCGAGATGAATATTGGTAGTGTGTTTCGCACCGCCGATGCCTTCGTTATCAATCACATAGCCCTGTGCGGCATTACCGCCACCCCCCCATCTGCCGAGATTCACAAAACGGCACTTGGCGCGGAAGACAGTGTGGACTGGGCGCACTACCCCACAGTGATGCAGGCTATTGAGCGTCTGCGTGGCGAGGGCTACAAAATTTGCACCATTGAGCAGGTGCACGGCAGCATCAGCCTTCAGGAGTTTGACGCTAAGCCGGGCGAAAAATACGCTATCATTTTCGGCAACGAGGTGAAGGGTGTGAGCCAAGAGGCGGTAGATGCCAGCGACTGCTGCATCGAGATTCCGCAATGCGGCACCAAACACAGCCTCAACATCGCCAACACCGCCGCCATAGTCATGTGGCATTTTTTCCAACAATTCAAATTGTGAACACTACTATAGTAGTATATAAAATTTAAGAATACAATGATTACTATTTCTGACCAAACACACTCTCAATGGATAAATCAATTGAGTAGCCGATACCGAAAAAGTCAAATTAAGGCAGCTATCAAGGTAAACCGTGAAATGTTGATTTTTTATTGGAGCCTTGGAAGAGATATTGTGAATATGAAAGCAGAGCAACAATGGGGAACAAAATTTTTGCAAAACCTTAGCAAAGACCTCAAATTTGCGATGCCTGACGCAACTTGTTTTTCTGAAACAAATCTTAAATACATGAAATATTTTTATGAAATGTATGAGGATTTTTGTCCCCAACTTGAGGACAATTCTAATGAAAAACGTCCCCAAGCTGGGGACAAATTGAAAATTGATATATTTTCTTTGCCATGGGGGCATCATAAATTATTAATTGATAAATTAAAAAATAATACCGATGCAGCCTTTTTTTATATTCGTAAAACATTAGAAAATGGGTGGAGTCGTGATGTGTTATTAAATTATTTATCCACTGATTTATACAAACGTGAAGGAAAAGCTCTTTCGAATTTCAACAGCACGCTTCCTTTAGAAACAAGCGATTTAGCACAAGAATTAACACGTGACCCATATAGTTTTGCATTCACAGGACTAACTGGAACTTTTAATGAAAAAGTCTTAAAAGAAGCTTTGTTAAACAATATCACTCAGTTTCTTTTAGAACTTGGTACTGGATTTGCATATATTGGGAAAGAATACAAATTACAAATTGATGTAAAAGAGAAATATATAGATTTGCTCTTTTATAATCTTAACTTATCATGCTATGTTGTTGTAGAGGTTAAAATTGGAGAATTTGATTTTCAAGATATAGGTCAATTACAAGGTTACGTTGTTGCGGTTAACCATCTCTTACGCAAAGAAGAACGGGATAATCCAACTATTGGTATTATTATTTGTAAATCAAAAAACAATACTCTTGCACAATACGCTCTTGAAGGTAGTAACTTACCTATTGCCATTTCTGAATACGATCTCCAACGCCTTTATCCAACTGAAGTGGAGGGTACAATTCCAACTATAGCACAAATTGAAGATGCAATAAATAAAAGTCTAAATAAAGACAAACCATAATATAGTCATGTGGCATTTTTTCCAGCAATTCAAATTGTGAAAGCAAAAAAAAATGCTTTTGAAGGTCGGTTTTGGGAAAATTTTGCGCCAATTTTGATTATCTTTGTGTGTGGCTATGAATCTACGGAATGTATATGACTCGCGAAGAATATGGAAGCTGGCTCTGATTGCAGTTTCCCTGATTCTTGTGGCTGGATTTATCTGGATTTCTAACAATCTGGTGAAAGACCTCGCCAAGCAGGAACGCGACCGTATGGAGATTTGGGCCGATGCCACTAAGGAACTGGCGTCGATGAGCAACGAGCCCGCCACCGACGAGCAGGGAAATTTGTTGATGCCCACCGACATCAATTTCCTGTTCAGCATCATTGAGCGCAACCACAATATTCCGGTGCTGCTGGTCGACGACAACGACCAGATTTTGCAATACCGCAACTTCAATCTGCCTGAGCCTATCGACAGCCTCAACCCGATGGTTCTGTCGGATGCCAACGAACAATATCTGCAAAAACGATTGGTGAAACTAAAAAAATCACCAAACAAAATCGACATAAAAATCGACAAAACCACCACGCAGCACCTCTATTACGAGGATAGCGACGTGCTTCGCCGCCTTGCCTACTATCCCTACATTCAGTTGGGTGTGCTGCTGCTTTTCCTTGCCATTGCCTACTTCGCCCTTATCAGCGTGAAGAAGGCGGAGCAAAACAAGGTGTGGGTGGGTCTGTCGAAGGAAACGGCGCACCAACTCGGCACCCCTATCTCGTCGCTGATGGCATGGACGCAACTGCTCGAATCAATGGGCGTGGACAAGAATATGGTGGCTGACATGGATAAAGATGTGAACCGCCTGTCGAAAATCGCTGACCGCTTCTCGAAAATCGGATCTATGCCCGACAAGGAATTGGAGTTTATCAACGAGGCGGTGGAAACTTCGCTCGAATATATGAGCAAGCGCATTCCCAAACGCGTACAGCTCACTTTGCACCTGAAAAACGAGGAAAACTGTGGCGTGATGCTCTGCCAGTCGCTGTTTGAATGGGTGATGGAAAACCTCACCAAAAATGCCGTGGATGCTATGGGCGGTGAGGGTAAAATCGACATCACCGTGAAAAGCCGTGGTCAGCAGAATGTCACCATCTTGGTGAGCGACACCGGCAAGGGTATTCCTCGCAAGAATTTCAAGACGGTGTTTAACCCAGGCTACACCACCAAGAAGCGCGGTTGGGGTCTTGGCCTCACCTTGGTTAAGCGCATCATTGAAGAATATCACGACGGCAGGATTTTCGTGAAGGAGTCGGAAGTGGGAAAAGGCACCACGTTCTGCATCGAAATCCCTATCGTGAACGGTAATAACTAATCATTCCTCACAAGTATATAATATGAACTCTATCACTTTTCTCGGCACTGGCAATGCAATGTGCACACGCTGCTACAACACCTGCTTCTATCTCCGCTCACAGTCGGGGGCTATGCTTGTGGACGCTGGCGGCGGCAACGGCATTTTCCGTCAACTTTACAAGGCTCATATCCCATACGAGGAAATTCGCCACATATTTGTGACACATGTCCACACCGACCATATCCTTGGCGTGGTGTGGCTCATACGCAAAATTTCTCCGCTTATCCATAAGGGCAAGCACCCCGGTAAACTGATTATTTACTGCAATAGAGAGGTGCGCCATGCCCTCACCACCATTTGCCAACTGCTCATTCCCCGAAAAATTCAGCGTGCCATAGGCGACAGCATCATTCTGAAGGAAATCACCGACGGCGAGGAAATCATGGTCGACGACATGAAGATGACCTGCTTCGACCTGGGTTCGGAAAAGGCTTCGCAATTCGGATTTGAAATGCTCATGCCCGACGGACAGCGTGTGGTGTGCCTGGGCGACGAGCCCTACTATCCACGCAACGAGAAATATGTGCGCGGCTGCGACTGGCTGCTCTGCGAGGCTTTCTGCCTCTACAAAGACCGTGAGCAATTCCGCCCCTACGACAAGCACCACAGCACCGCCCTCGATGCCGGCAAGCAAGCCGAAGTGCTCGGCGTGAAAAACTTGGTGCTCTACCACACCGAAGACACCAGCCTCGCCACACGCAAAGCCGCCTACACCGCCGAGGCCAAAATTCACTTCCACGGCAACGCCTACTGCCCCGACGACCTCGAAACCCTCCCCCTCACAAAATAATCCCCCTATATCAAAGATTTCTCACCAAGCAATATTCAACTGCTATAGCATGAACGAAATGAGTGAACGAAATAATATTGTGCTGAGCCATCCTGATGAATTGATGGAATTTTTATGGATTAAACCAAAAATTTCAGGTATCAATGTGGATATATTTGTAGATGATAGCAAATCTTACAAAAGAAACAACCGCCCATTGCTGCTATTTGCAAGAAATGGATATGACAAATCAGTTGACGAGTTTATCCCATTCTCTATCTCCGAACATCCGTCTGTTCTTAATGATGAAATGGAATTTAATATATCATATGATGATATCTTTCTTATTCAGGATTTTATACAGGTTAATTGTCAACTCATTTCCAATCTTGCTGACTACACAATAAGTCAAAGAGAGTTTTTTGACAATGTAGTAAAGGTGTAAACTCCTTTTTCTTTTTAAGGATTTCTCAATTAAAATTTAGTAAGGAATATGTATATTTAACAATTTGTATAGAAAATTCCACAAACCCCAACCACACAATAATTTGGGAAATGATATACAAGTTGTCCCTGTGATTATTTAGTAATAATTGAATAAATCCCGTAGGGATTTGATGTGCGTAG
>OIYR01001190.1_pt1 | contig 13511 bp, 12 predicted proteins | sample 1588221 | NCBI WGS metagenome assembly OIYR01 (sample SAMN03283292) | human gut metagenome | biome: human-associated habitat; material: feces | host: Homo sapiens | place: Peru | collected 2012 | reverse complement strand
GTTTTTAAGATAAAATTGCACGAGATAAAAGAGCTTAAAATCCCCGAGCTAAATGCTGAAATTTTAAAGCAAATTTTGCCAAATGAAAAAGCCCCAAGCGAAAAGCTGCTTGATGAGAGATTAAGCGAGCAAATCGAAAATGAAAAGCTTTTCAAGCTCATCAACGAGGATTTAAAAGAGAAATTCGGCGAGGCTTTGCTGAAAAAATTTGACTTTGACTTGCCACGCGGGGTTGTCGAGCAAGAAATTGATGTGCAGTTTCGCAACGCGTGGAGCGGTTTTAGCCAAAAAGAGCTTGATGAGATAAGAGGCGATAGCGACAAATACCAAAAAAAGCGCGAGAGTTTTAGAAGTGAGGCACAAAAAAGCGTGAAATTTACCTTTGTTGTCGATGAGCTGGCGCGTTTGCGTGGAGTGAGCGTAAGCGACAATGAAGTCGTGCAGGCGGTTTATTTTGAGGCTTATCGCTACAACCAAGACCCCAAAGCTCTGCTTGAAAGCTACCAGCAGCAAGGCATTTTGCCCGCTATTAAAATGTCGCTGATTGAAAGCAAGCTGTTTAATGATATTTTCGCGCCAAAAAAGGACGAAAATTCAGCCCCAAAAGCAAAAAGTGCTAGCCCAAAAAGCGAAAATTCAAGTAACGCAAGCGAAAAAAGCCCAAAAACTAGCCAAAAAGCTGTAAATTCAAGCGCAAAAGCCAAAAATTCAAGCAAAAAAGGACAAAACTAATGTATATCCCTTATGTCATCGAAAAAACAAGCCGCGGAGAACGCAGTTATGACATTTACTCACGGCTTTTAAAAGACCGCATTGTAATGTTAAGCGGAGAAATCCACGATGAACTTGCCGCAAGTATAGTGGCTCAACTGCTTTTTTTGGAGGCTGAGGACCATGACAAGGACATTTACCTTTATATCAACTCGCCCGGTGGCGTGATAACAAGCGGTTTTAGCATTTATGACACGATGAACTACATAAAACCAAGCGTTTGCACGATTTGCATCGGGCAGGCTGCTTCGATGGGCGCTTTTTTGTTGAGTTGCGGCGAAAAGGGCAAGCGTTTTGCCCTGCCAAATTCACGCATTATGATACACCAGCCACTTGGCGGAGCGCGCGGACAGGCAACGGACATAGAAATTCAAGCCAAAGAAATCTTGCGAATGAAAGAGATTTTAAACCAAATTTTAGCCCAAAACACAGGGCAAAAGCTCGCTAAAATCGCCAAAGATACCGACAGGGACTTTTTTATGAGCGCAAGCGAAGCCAAAGAGTATGGACTCATCGACAAGGTGCTGGATAAGAGTTTTAAATAAGGCTTTTTGCGGGCGTTTGCAAGGTTTGCTTAAACGCCTTTTTGCAAATTTGCTTTTGGGTGCCTGATACATAAAGAATTTATAAATCTGCGCTTTTTGTCATCACGCTCTTTGTGAAAGCAAATCGTGGCAAGCTAAGTCCGTGCGAGCATTTTTCAAGCGCGGTGCTGAAAAATATTTGTCTGCGCAACCTTACCTCACGCTAGTGGCGCGTGCTAGTAGTTTGGGGATTATAAAGGAATTAAATGGTCATAAGTAGCCCCATTGTTTCTTTGCGAAAAAACCACGCTTAAATTTAAGTGATATTTGCCACAAAACAAAGCTCAAAACCCTACAATTTTATCATACTGAGCCTTTGGTGAAGTATCTATACAAAAAAACAGATTACTTGAATATAATGCTTTAAATTTATGGATTACTCCACATTTCAACTTCGCCTCGCTCGCAATGACGAACAAGGTGCAAAATCAATACTTTTTAGGAAAAGAGCTTTTAAATTGTAAATTTAAAGTCTTCAAAGCCTTTGAATTTAAGCCCTAAATTTAAGTTCGCAAGCGCCTTGTTTCGCCCTCTTTGATGATTTTGTCGTTTTTGTCAAGCCACTCCAAATACGCTATGGCGTATTTGCGGCTTAGTCCAAAGTGCGCTTTCATCTTTTGTATGTCAAGGCTTTGCCTTTGCAAAAGCTCTAAACACGCCTTTTCAAGCCCTGCAAGCGCGTTTTTTTCGATGAAAAGATTGTGTGTTAAGCGCACGACAAGCCCGTTTTTAGTGAGCTTTTTAAGCATAGCATCGCCTTTTGCGCGGTCAAGTTCTAAAAAATCATAAAGATTATAAGGTGCTGTTGGCTTTATGCCCTCTTTTTTGAGAATTTCATAAAGCGCATCGTGGTTTTTGCGCTCTAATTTTTCAAAGCTCATTCCCTTTTTAAAATAAATCCCACTCTCAAAGTCCAGCTCTTTACTCATCGATTTTAGCACAAACTCACACAGCTGCACGCTCGCCCAGCTAAGGCGTGCGAAAAGTAAATTCGCCGAAAGCATTGCAAACTCGTTTTTTGCAAGCGTAAAACGGATAAATTCCTTGATATTTTCATACACGCTTGTGTCATAGACATTGCATTCTTTTTCATCGACAAAGGCGTTTTCAAGGCACTTTGCCACGCTTAACGCCTCATTTTGCAAGAGTTTGAAGCGTTGATAAGATGAAATCAGCCCAAAGCCAAATTTATGCACGCTTTTAAGCAAAGAAAATGCGCCCAAAAAGTCCTTTTGCTCTAAAAAATTCAAAAGTGTGATTTTCGCGTCCTTTTTAAGCGGCTCGCTGATAGGGTTTAAAATGCGTCCGCCGCCCTTAAAACGCGCATTTTCAAGCAAGATAAATCGCTCATCAAAACACAAAAACAAAGGCTTGTCAAAGTCAAAATGCACGAAATGCTTTTCACCATCAAAAGTCCGTAAAATCGACACTTTCGCGCTCACTTGCTTTGAGCCAACGCAAAAAAGCACATTATTTTTGTGCGCTAAATCCTTAGCAAACACCACGCCATCGGCTTCCTTAAAGCCTCTAAAAAAGCCTTTTTTGCTGAGTAAAAAGCCCTTTTTAAGCTCTTTGTAATCACAATTTAAGTTCAAAGCCACGCGGTTAAAGGCACTTGCGCGCTTTACGCTTTGCCCTTGAATTTGCAGATTTTTGACGATGAGTTCTTTGCTCGTGTCAAGGCAAAGCAACCTTTCATCAAGCCCCACAGAGCCTTCATTTAAAGAGCCTGTAACCACCGTGCCTATGCCTTTTAGGGTAAAAACTCTGTCTATGTAGTAGCGAAATACCAGCTTTTCATCACTTGGCTTTGCTTTGAGCGTGAAAAGGTAGTCTTTAAGCTCGTTTGTGCTGCTTTCGTCCTTTATGCTCGTGCGAAAAGTGCGTAAAATGCTGACATTAAAAGGTTCTAAATCCTCTAAAATTCGCGCCTCGCGTTCGCTTACATTTTCACACAAATCGCATTTACTCAGCACCAAAACGATACTTTCACAGCCCAAAAGCCTTAAAATCTGCAAATGCTCAATACTTTGTGCCTTTAAACCCTCGTTTATATCGACAACAAAAAGACACACGCTAAAAGAAAACGCCCCGCTTATCATTGTTTTGATTAAATTTTCGTGTCCGGGCACATCGATGAAAGCGATATTTGCGCCTTGTGCGTTTTGCAGGTGCGAAAAGCTCAAATTTATCGTTATGCCTTTTTCTTTTTCAAGGGCGAGTTCATCGCCGTCAAAGCCGTTCATCGCCTTGATAAGCGAGCTTTTGCCGTGGTCTATGTGTCCTGCTGTGCCGATGATGAGCGAATTCATCACGCTTTGCCTTTAAATTCATTGTTAATAAGCTCAACAAGCCTTTGAATTTCGCCTTGCAAAACGCTTCTAAAATCCAGCACAAAGCATTCATTTTCTATGCGCCCGACAATGCCAAGCTTGCGAAAACGCTCTTGCAAGACAAAAGCATCGCCTAAAAACGCTAAAACAAAGCTTGGCAAGGTTTTATCAGGCATTGAGCCACCGCCCACAAGGCTTTTGCTCTCTTTTAGCTCACATTTTAGCTTTATGCCCTTTTGCACGCGCAAAGCCTTTTCTTTCACGCTTTGCGCGCTTTCATTTAAAAGCGTAAGCGTTGGAATTTTAGCAAAATCCTTTGACAAATATGCCCGCAAAGTGCTATTTAGCAAGGTAAGCGTGATTTTATCAACTCTTAACATTCTTAAAAGTTGGTTGCTTTTAAGTCTTGCTATCAAGTCCTTGCGCCCTAAAATAACGCCAGCTTGCACCGAGCCAAAGAGCTTGTCCGCGCTAAAACTTAATATATCGCAGTGCTTGACAAGCTCGCTAATGCTAGGTTCATTTTGTTTTAGGGCTTTATTAAGCTCACCACACCAGCCAGAGCCTAAATCATAATAAAAAGGCAGATTTTTTAAGCGTGCAAGTGCGCTCAAATCACTCACTGAAACCTCTCCACAAAAGCCTTTAAGCGCGAAATTTGATTTGTGCGTTTTTAAAAGTAGTGCTGTGTCCTCGCTGATAGCGTTTTCATAATCTTTTAAATTTGTTTTGTTTGTCGTGCCAACCTCCACAAGCCTTGCGCCTGCACTTTTCATCACCTCAGGCACTCTAAAATTGCCCCCGATTTCTACCAGCTCACCGCGCGAAGTGATGACCTCCTTGCACTTTGCGAGAGAATTCAGCACCAAAAACACGGCAGCTGCGTTGTTATTGACGATGAGCGCATCATCAGCATTAAAAAGAATTTTCAGCTTTTCAAGCAAAACGCCGTATCGCTCGCCCCTTTTGCCCGTGTTTAAATCAAATTCAAGGTTAAAATACCCACACGCAAGGCTTTTGCACTCATCAAACGCACTTTCATCAAGCACGCTACGCCCTAAATTCGTGTGTATCACTACGCCTGTGGCGTTGATGAGTGGCTGAAAATCCTTGCTTTTAAACTCATCAATGCGTTTTTGTATCTTACCCACCAAAAACGCCTTATCCACTGCTAAATTCTTATCATCACTTGCCTTAAATTCAGCCACCACAGCTTTGGCAAAGTGCGTTCGCAAAAAAAGCGGCTCAGCTTTCAAACGCTCATCATCAATGAGTGCTGAAATTTGGGGAAATTTCTTAAATTTGTCCATTTTAAACCTTAAAACAAAACAAAATTATAGCACAAAAATTTCAATTTAGGCAATCGTGTAAGCATTTTAATATACGGCACAATGTTAAAGTGCCATATCTTAATCACAAGTTAAGATAGTCCTTGCTTTGTCCTAGTCTATAAAGTGCAAAGTCGTATTTTATCGGGTCTTGCGCGTCAAATTCTCGCAAAACTTCGGTGAGTTCAAGCACAGCTTTGAAATCATAGCTCTTGCGGCTCATAAGTCCTAGCTTTAAGGCTACCTTGTGCGTGTGCGTGTCAAGCGGGACAAGCAAATGCGCCTTGTCGATACCTTTCCAAAGCCCTAAATCAAGCTCATCAGCCCGCACGCACCATCTTAAAAGCATATTGTAGCGTTTCATCGCACCTTTTGGCTCGCTCGCAAAAGGCACACCAAAGAAAAAATCATAGCCCAAACTGCTGTAAGCGTTGATACTTCGCACTTTGCGGATAAAACCCCTTAAAGCACTCACTATGCTTTTGTCCTTTTCATAGCCTTGCAAAAAGAGCTTTTCAAGCGTGTTTTCTTGCTTTAAGCGGCGCAGAGTGATGAAAATTTGGGCTATGTCAGCACTGCTTTGAAAGCGGTATTTGAATTTTGCGCGTTCAACGCGCTTTTTTATGCTCAGCTCGCTTTCATCTAAAAGGCTAAAATCAAGGCTTTGTAGGAATTTAACGATATTTTTCGCGTTGCCATAAGCAAAAAGCGCGCAAAGCAAGCACACAAATTCATCTTTGTAAATTTTTGCCACTTGTAGCGGGTCGGGCGCGCTAAAAAGTCCTTGTGCGGTGTTTTTCTGGCACACCAAATCATCAAGCACAGCCTTTAAATTTTGCAAGGATTTTTCATCTAAAACGTCTTTTAAGCTCAAATTTTTACTCCCCCGCCTTAAAAATTCAGCGTTTTTGCCAAAAACCTTGAATTTTAGGCTGAAAATTCTAAATTCAAGGCTTATTGCTTAATCGAAAGCAAGGTATCCACCATTTTATCCACGGTTGTGATAACTTTTGATGCAGCGCCATAGCTGGCTTGATACTGGATAAGGGCGGCGAGTTCTTCGTTGGTATTGACACCGCTGATTGATTGAAAATCCTCATACACAGAGTTATAAAGCGTTTGATTTGTCGCGTGCGTGAAATTGTTCGTCTCTCCGTCCGTGCCTATCTTGCCCGTGAAAAGGCGGTAGTATCCATCAAGTTGCTTTGTAACGACGGTGCCGTCTTTGTTAAAAAAGTCAATTTTGTCATATTGTAGCTGTAAAAGTTCGTTTGCTACTTTGTTGTCTCCGTCAGCGCCATTTTTACTTGCTCTTAAAATGCTCGGATCTTGCAAAATGTCGCTTTTTACGCGCATAGTTGTGGCATTGTCGCCACTAAAAAAGCCACCTAAATTTATCGCGCCCGCGAAATTCGTGCCATTGTCCTCAATGGCGATTTTGAATTTTGGATTTTTAAGGCTAAGTTGAAATTGTCCTGTGTTTGTTTTGCCATCATAGTTGAAAATCGCGCTTACTAAATCATCTATATCATCATTGGAGTTGTGGTTGTTATTATCATCAGTATTCCTTTGAATTTGCGTGATAATGTCCTCCATAGTCGTTAGCGAGTTGATTGTAATCGTTTTGCGGTTTTGTTCTTTGCCTTGTTCATCGTAAAGCACTATGTTAAAGCTACCTGTTTGAATGTTTTTGTCATAATTTACCAAAGCGGTGTTGCCTCTTAAAAACGACATTGCATCAGAGGTAACGGACTTTTTCGCTGAGGTAGCGTAGATGTTGTTTGTGTGTGTCATCATCGTTTTGGCAAAGGTGTCAAGCATATTTTTGTAATCCTGTATAATGCCATCATCATAGTTTGCATTTGCCTTTTCCCACCTACGCCCGCGCAAATCAAGCTGTGCGCCAAGCTTACCGCCTGCGATTTTTTCGGTTAAATCGGTGATTTTCTCATCTACGCCTTGATAGACGATTTGATGAGCGCCCGTTACTTCATCGGTGATGATTTTAAGCGGAGTGAAATTGCTACCATTTACTATCTCGTGTCCGTGAATGGTGAGGTTGTAGTATTTACCTCCGTCTGTCATTGTGGATTCTAACTCGCTACTTTGTTTGATGATACTTTTTGATGCGACACTTTCCACGAGCTTTGAAAGTGTAAGCTCTAACTCATCGCGCCTGTCGCGTAGCTCATTAGCGTGGTCGGTGTTTAAAATCTCTTTGCTTGTAATTTGCTTGTTGATATTAGCGATTTCCTCGCCTATGTCGTTTATCTCATCAACCGTTCGTTTGATGTCATCGTTGATAGTTTGCTGAATTTTAACCAAATCCGCATAAGCTTTATTAACACTTTGGGTGAAAGTTTGCGCAACTTTTGCTAAATTTTCTTTAACCGCGCCATCATTTGGGCTTAATGAAAAGTCTTTCCACGCGTTATAATAAGTCTGTAAATCATTTAAAATACCCGTAGTTTGCACATCAGGAAAGCGTTCAGCGATTTCTTCAAGTTTTTGTTTCATATAGCCTGTGTATTCAAGCTGTGTGCTGGCGTTTTTTAGCTTAGTGTAGGTGTATTCATCGTGTATGCGAACTATGCTCTCAATAGTTGTCCCCATTCCAAGCTCTATGCCGTTTCGTATTTCGTAAAATCCCGCGGTTTTTTGTATGGCGCGCTGACGTGTGTAGAAAGTGCTGTTGGCGTTGGCTATGTTGTTGCCTGCTACATCGATTTGAATTTCGTTGGCTTTAAGTCCCGACACACCTTTGTATAAACTCGCAAATATCGTATTCATAAGCTATCCTAAACATTTATCTTAAAAAGCGAATTAAAATTCACCTTCGTGTTTTTATAAGCATTATCCGTTCCACTTCCCTCGTCAAACAAAGCATTCACAAGCCCGTCAAAGTAGTTTTTCACAACAAGCACGAGTTTTGCATACTCTTTGTTTTTTTCTTGCAAAACTTTGAGTTTCTTTTTGAATTCGCTCAGCTGTTCTTTGTCTTTATCTGTAAGAATTTGGGCAAGATTTTTTTTGCCTCCATCGCTCAGTCTTATCAAATCATCATCAAGGCATTTTTTTGTGCTTTGAAATTCCTTGATAAGCTCCGTTTTTTGTTGCACGCTTTGTTCTACACTAGCGTGCTTGGCGGCTTTAATGTTGGCTATATCCTCTTGTGTCAAAGCGATGAGCTTGTCTAAAATAGCTATGCTCTGGCTTAAATGGTGTTCTATCATTTGTCCCTTTCTAGTCAAACAAACTAAAAAGGAAAAAATTTAGAGTAAAGCGTCCGTGATAGCCTCAGCAGTGGCTCTTGTGTTGAGTTTATACTCGCCTTTTTGTATCTGCTCAGCTATTTGAGAGAGCTTTTTCTCCTCCATTTTTCCTGTTTCGTTTGCTTTATTTGCCTTATTTTCTTGGTCGATTGTCTTTGGAGCAACATTGGCTACGAAACTTTGTGTTACAGGGTTTATCATAACAAATCCTCCTTTGCTATACGCTTTTTTCCTTTTACGAACCTAAATCGACAAAAAGCAAAAAAAGTTAAGACTTTTCTTTTAAAAAATTAAACAATAATTCAGAAAAGCCCATACCACCGCTGAGTGCCTTACTTATAGCGTCATTATACATTGAGCTATAAATTTCATCACTCGCATCTTTACCAAAAAGCGACACCTTGTTTTTAAGCGAAATGTCAAGCACGGACTTTATCAAAAACGCTTCAAACTCGTCCGTTTGCTCTCTCAAAGCCGCATCAAATTCAGCTTCGCTTTTATATCCTTTGTTTGGTTGATTTAAAGCATTAACACTGCCGTTAAATTTGGCTTTTGCGTAGTTTCGTGCCGCGTCAAAGCTAGATACATTGCTTGCCACTCTATCAAACAACGCGCTGTTAGCGTGATAGTTCATCATATACGAATCAATCTTCATCAAATCACCTCTAATTCAGCATTTATCGCCCCAGCGCGTTTTAAATTCTGCATTATGGCGATAATATCTGTTGGCGAGGCTCCGAGCTTGTTAAGCATTCTCGCGACATTTGCAACCGTTGTCTTGCCACCGTCTATTCGCAAGGTGTTTGAATTCGTATCGATAACTCCGCCATCTTTCATATCAAATTCATTTCGTGCGCTTGTGGTTTGATTGTTTGGCGAGATTTTTATGGTAATGTCTTTGTGAGTGATTAAAATCGGCTCCACTTCTACATCAACGCCTGCTATCACCGTGCCTGTGCGCTCATCGATGATAACTTTGTTTTCGGGAACAAAGTCGATATTTTGCTCCAAAACTCGCGCCATAAATTCAACCGATGACATATCATCGGGCTTGTTGAGCTGAATGGTGCGCGAATCCAAAGCTATAGCCACTTCGCCGTCAAATGCGTTATTTAGAGTTGTTTCGATACTATTTGCCGTTTTAAAGCTCGCTATTTTGAGACTCAAAGTGAGGCTGTCATTTTGAGCGAAATTTTGCGGAATTTCGCGCTCAACATTTGCCCCAGCGATGATAGATGCGCTTGTGGAGTGATTGCCCCCACGCCCTCCTGCGCCACCTGTAATACCGCCTGTTGAAACAACGCCTTGCGCGATAGCGTAAATTTCGCCGTCAATCGCACGCAAAGGCGTAAGCAAAAGTGTCCCACCTTGTAAAGATTTGGCATCGCCCATTGATGAAACGGTTATGTCAAGCTTGTCGCCACTTTTGGCAAAGGCGGGCAACTTTGCCGTTACCATTACCGCGGCGGTGTTTTTGGACTTTATATCATCGGCATTGACTTTGATATTCATACCTTGAAGCAAATTTGCTATGGATTGAATGGTAAATTTGGAGTTTGAGCCATCACCACTGCCGTTAAGCCCGACAACTAAGCCATATCCTATGAGTTGGTTATCTCTAACGCCTACGGTGTTGGTTAAATCCTTTATTTGTATCCCAAAAAGACACGCGTTCAAAGCCACGAGTGTAATTAAAATTTTCATCGACTCTTCCTTTAATCCTAAGTCTTTGACAATACAAGCAAAATGCGTTCCAAAAATCAAATTGATTGATAATTTTATGTTTTTTGATTTTCATTAAACTTTTTAAAGTAGCATTATGAAAACTTTTTGGAAAAGGATAGATGATGAAAATTCTCAAAAAATTCACGCGAATTTGGCTTTTGGTAGCTTTTTTAGCGAGTTTGGCTGTGGCTAATGATAAATTTCAAGCCCTTGAAGTGCCATTAAAAAACGAGCAAAATTCGGTTATTGAAACCTTTTCGTTTTGGTGTGGAGGCTGTTATTATCATCATCAGCTTGGCACTTTGGCAAAGATTAAAGAGAAATTGCCAAATTTAAAATACAAGGTGTATCCTTTCACCGATGTGCAATTTGGCGAGGAATTTGGCAGGCTTTATGCGTATGCGCAAAGCAAAGACGAGGCGGCTGGGCTTGATGGAACACAACGCGATTCGGCGATGTATAAGCTTGCTGATGTGTATTTTGTGGCACTTTTTAAACGCAAACAAAACTTTACTAGCTCGCAAAATTTCATTAAACTTGGGCTTAAAACGCTTGATATAAGCCAAAAAGAGCTTGACAACTTCATTGCAAGCCCGAAAGGAAAGCAAATTTACGCCGAGTATGATAAAGCAAATATCATTACCAAAGCCTATGGAGGCACGCCATCTTTTTCAGTAAATGGCAAATACTTCATCATAATGCAAAATATCCACGGGCTTGATGAAATGGTCGAGGTTATCAAGGACGCAAGCAAGAAATAATGCCTAAATTCAAGCCTTTTGTATAAAAATTTAAATATGCTCTAAAAAAATTTAGCGTGTCGTGTGAAAATTTAAATTTGCTCTAAATTCTCACACGAAATTTTCGCACGCAAAAATGGCACTAAAAATTCAAGCGCACGCGTAAAATTTAAACGCATTAAAAATTCAAGTGTTAAAAATTCACGCAAATGCTCAATTTAAGCCTTTTACGCTAAAATTTTTCGTCCTAGCCACGAAAGAAACATTACGCTCAAAGCCACAAGGCACACCGCAAAGGCGAGCAAGCAGCACTCAGCCATATTGCCAAATTGCGCGCTTGGCACGAGATACCAGCCATCAGCGTAAAGCTCCACGAGCCATTTTTGAAAGCCTTCAAGCACCAAATCGCTAGGCGGCGTAGAGTAGTCAAACCCGCAGTCGCCTGTGGGCGCGAAAAGGCTAGGAAACCACTTATCAAGCGGCAAACCAAAGTCAAAGCTAGGCACTGTCGAGCAGCCTTGCACGCCAAATATCGCATCTTCGCTGTGTGCGGCGTGATGAATGCCGTTTAGCTTCACGCTAAACATTACCCCGCGAACAGCTCCAAAAAAGGCTAGCGCGTAAGCGATGAGCTTTAAAATAGTGTTTTGCGGCTTAAAAAGCGCGATGATACCGCCCAAAGCCATCACCAAAAAGGCATAACGAATATACACGCACTGCTCGCAAGGGCGCATAAAGGCGTATTCTTGGAAAACAAAATGCGCCACAAACACAAGCGCCACGCACACAAAAACCATCAAAGCCCACAAAAATCGCTTGTCCTGCCAGCACGCAAGCGTATTTGTGGCACGCAAAAGCAAGGATTGATTTGAATTCATTTTAGACATTTTTTACCTTTCCTACAGGGCTGAATTTAGACGAAAATCAGCCTAAATTCAGCGAATTTTGCTATTTTTTCAGCAAAAATTTGATTTTAGCTTCCAAATCCTGCATTGAAGTGATGGCTTGGGTTTTGATGAGATACTTGCCATTGACGACAAAGGCAGGCACGCCTTGCACCTTTGCCACTTCGTAGCTTACTTCCCACTCTTTGAGTGTGTCTTGGACGGCTTTATCGCCTAGCGCTGCTTCATAATCAGCCTTGCTGATACCTGTGGCGTTTAAGCCTGTTTGCAAAAAGCTCTCAGGGTCCTTGCCGTTGCCCCAGCGGTTTTTCTTAGCGTGATACTCTTCAAAGTAAGCACTTTCAGCCTTGTGAAAGGCAGAGTTGCTATCAAGGCTCGAAATTTTCGCCTTTGCGTCCTTTGCCATAGCCACTGCAAGCACTTGGCTTGCGATTTTACCATAATCGCCCTTTTGCTCTAAATGATAAGGCTTGAACGCCACGCTTTTTGGTAGAGCTTTGATGAGTGTGGGCGTGATTTTTGTGTATTTGTAGCAAAACGGACAAGCGTAGCTATACACTTCTATCACGGTGTTTTGGGCGTTGGGAATAGGATTTTGAAGCACTTCATAATCCACGCCTTGCGTAGGCTCTGCATTTGCAAGGCTGAAAGCCGCTGCAAGTGCGGTAAAAGCGCACAAAAATTTGCGCCAGAGTTTTGTTGAGATTTGCATTGTCTGCTCCTTAAATGTGAAATTACAAAAAAATTATACACCAAATCAATAACAATTTCATAATACAAGCATAATTTTAATTCACATTTCAACAAACAAGCATATAGCCCTCGCCTGATACATTGACGATGAAGTCCTTGTTTTAAAGCACTTGCTTGACATATAAAATTTTTTAAATTTTCTCACATAAAAAGGCTAAAAATTTCAAAAAAAATTCACAAATTTTGGAATTTTTCAAAAAATTTTTAAAAATTTTATACTTTGTTATACAAAAGTTATATTTTTGTTGTATAATGTAAGCCTAACCAAATCAAAACAAAAGGAGGTTCATTATGAACGCAAAATTCAGTTGTGGTGCAAGCCACCAAAACAAAGGCAAAAGCCTTGCCAAAATCGCTTCAAGCGTTGTGCTAGCGGGTGCTTTGCTTGTAGGCTTTGCACAAAATGCCCTAGCTATCGGCGGTCCAAGTGGAGCAAAGCTCACTTACAAGGCACAAGGCAAAATCGGCGAAGTAGTCGTCAATCCCTACGGCTTAGCCCCGCTTACAGCTGTGATTAAAAACGGCGGTTATGTGCTACAAAACGCCAAAGTAACAGTAGCTGGCAAGGGCGGGGGCGTAAGCATAAGCTATAATGTAGCTGACAAGCACTTACGAACACACGCTGGCATTCCTGTGTTTGGGCTTTATGCAGGACACAAAAACAAAGTAAATGTCGAATACGACAGAATTTACAAGGGCAAAAAAGAGCGCGTTAAAGAAACTTACAGCATTTACACAGCTCCGCTTTACGGACAAAGTGCTGGCGAGGGCAATGGCGTGTTTTTTAGCGGTATAAAGGTAAAAAAAGTTGATGGAGCTTTCAAAGATAGGCTTTATTTTGTCAATAACATAGGCTCAGATAAAAAAGGCGTCAAAGTCGTGTGGAACAACCCAGCAGGCGGTGCTTTGGAGTGGAACTATGAGCCGCAAAATTTCATCATCGACACCAAAGGCGAAGTGCGCTGGTATATGCTGCCAGACCCTATTTATACGATGAATTCTATTTACAATGCGGGCGTTATGATGGGCTTTCGCCAAAACACTGACGGCGCGCTTTCTTGGGGCTTTGGGCAAAGATATGTCAAATATGACATTATGGG
>OIYR01001181.1_pt1 | contig 13580 bp, 14 predicted proteins | sample 1588221 | NCBI WGS metagenome assembly OIYR01 (sample SAMN03283292) | human gut metagenome | biome: human-associated habitat; material: feces | host: Homo sapiens | place: Peru | collected 2012 | reverse complement strand
GATGAGTAAGCTGGAATCAATGGATTTCATCCTGTCCAAAGAGGTTATCAATCTCAATGAATTGGCAAGCGATGTACTCACAATTGTTGAACAGCGTGCATCTGATGCCGGTGTAACACTTGAATATGATGCCGGATCTGACAGGGTACCGTACCCATATGTATATGGAAGTCCTGTCCATTTAAGACAGATTTTCCTTAATATATATGGCAACAGCATCAAGTATAACCATGTTGGCGGCAAGGTAACTTCCAAGGTCTATAACCTCGGAATCACCGATAATATTGCTACTTACAAATGGGTTATATCCGATACAGGTATTGGAATGAGCCAGAAGTTCCTTGAGCATATATTTGAACCATTTGCACAGGAACACACAGATGCACGAAGCATTTATAACGGAACCGGTCTTGGAATGGCGATTGTTAAATCGCTTATAGATAAGATGAACGGAACTATCGAGATAACAAGTGTCGAGGATGAAGGCTCGACATTCACAATAATAATTCCATTTGAGATAGCCGCCAAGCCTGAACCTAAGGCTGATACATCTACAGCCGGAGATAAATCTGATATATCAGGGCTTAACCTGCTTCTTGCAGAAGATAATGACCTTAACGCCGAGATCGCAGAGATGCTTTTAAGCGACCAGGGAGCCAATATCACAATCGTTAAAGACGGCAGACAGGCAATCGATGCATTTATTAATAATCCATCAGGAACATATGATGCGATTCTTATGGATGTCATGATGCCTGTTATAGATGGTATCCATGCCACAAAGTCAATCCGTTCTCTCGACAGACCGGATGCAAAAACTATACCAATCATAGCCATGACAGCCAATGCATTCAATGAAGATGTAGAAAGATGCATTGCCGCTGGCATGAATGCACATATTGCAAAGCCTTTGCAGATGGACAAAGTAATATCCACAATAGCAAAATACTGTTCGCGTCAGCCATAAACCGGCTGATACGAACAGTATTTTTATGTTAATTAATTAAATTCTGCTATTAACGCTCTCCGACAACCTGATACATCTTGTCATCAGATATAATTTGAATTGTATTGATATATCTGTTAAATATCTCCGCCAGCTTCTCAGCTTCCATAAGTCCGTTAGAAACCTTGCTTGCAGCTCCTTTATGGTGGGCATCAATTCTCTCACGGCTCATTCCATGCGCCACTGTTAATCTTCCACCTTTCTTTAACTTGTCTGACAAAATCTCCACAAGCTTCTCCGGCTCTGCAAAATGTGGAAATGCATTGTATATAACAATTGCATCATAATCACCGCCGATATCTGCCACCATTACGTCTCCACACATAATTCTGACATTAGGCTGGTTAAATTTTCCCTGCGCAATCTTTACCATCTCAGGCGATATATCTATCGCTGTAACTGACTCAACACCTCTTGCCAGATAATCCGGTATAAGCACGCCTGTACCGCAAGCCACGTCAAGCACCCTGCTTCCTGCCCTTACACCAGCATTGTCAAGAATTGTCCCTATAATCTTATCATCACGCACCATCTGGGCGTCCCAGTCAGCCGCATACATATCAAAAAACTTTATAACATCATTCTTGTTAATCATATTTATATTCTACCTCTCCTGTTATTTAATTAAAAAATGATACTGTGTCAATCTTCTGGTATCCACCAAAGCTTGCAGGTGCAGAATAGATTTTATCTGCCATCTTCTGACCTAAGAACATCTGTGTAACCTCATCAGTCTTCTCTTTTATATCTACATCACTGAAAAGCTCTGGATATACTGTCTTAGCTATGTACCATGTATTAACAAGTGCTAACTCATAATTAGTGTAATATGCATTGTATGCCATCTGGAGATATACCTCTCCGTTCTGCCATGCCTTGCATGTATCAAACATAGAAGGATTACTCTGGTATAATGGCTTGATGTTCTTAACTGCCGCAGCATCCATAATCATTATATCTATTGAATCACCTAATGAAACAAACTTCTCTTCCTCAATTGCCTGGATACCATTCTTTGCAAGACCGCTCACTGCATTCTTTACATTGGCAATATTGAATGAAATATAATTCTGTGCTGTCATAAGATGGTTAGTTGTTCCCCAGTTTCCAAGGCCACAGATATATACTGATGGCTTGTCTGCATCTTTAACATCAGATGTTCTTGATGATATCTCTTTCTTCTGCTCATCTATGTAAGTTACAAGCTTCTCTGCCTTTGACTCACTTCCGAATATCTTTCCTAAAAGCTCCATGCTTCCCTTGAATGAATCATCAAATACACCATTAACACCTGATTTTAATGTTATAACAGGCACGCCGAGCTGCTCCTGAAGTGCATCTTCTTTTTCAACATCCTCATACTCTGATATAACAATATCCGGGTTACATGAAAGAATCTTCTCTGCCTCAGCAGTCTGTGCATTAGGGCCGCCCACACCACATGAAGGAAGCTTGCTGAATGTATCGCCATAGGCTGTAACATATGGTCTTGATACTGAATCAAACATCTTAGGTCTGTCCTGTAAAGATGTGTTATCTATATCCTCAACACCGCTAAGAAGTGCAACATCACCTACATAAGTATACATTCTCAATGCTCCTGCTCCGATACAGACAACGCGGCTGTAGCTCTCAGGTGTAACCTTTACCTCTCGTCCAATCATATCTGTCACAGTAATCTCCTGTTTCACATTAGAAGCTGCTGCATTACCCGGTGTATCTGTATTAACCGTTCCACATGCAGCCAGTGACATAACTGATACTGCCACCATTAAGCTGGCTATTAATTTCTTTAATCTCATTTTTCTTTAATCTCCTTGTATAATTATTTTTTTGTTGTCTAATGTGACAATTTTCATATTAACATCAAATACGTCATTGATAACGTCTGATGTAATTATCTCTTCTCCGCCGGCATATTTGATTTTTCCATCTTTCAAGAAGAAAAATCTGTCTCCAAAATATAATGCCTGATTCAAATCATGAAGTGATGAAAGAATTGCTATATTCTTTTCTCTTGCAAGTTTTTTCGCTTCCTGTATAATAAGCTCCTCATTGGCAAGGTCGAGATTGCCTGTCGGTTCATCAAATACAATCATGCCCGGCTCCTGCGCCATTGCCCTTGCTATCGCAATCTTTTGTCTCTCACCGCCAGAAAGCTCAGATACATTGCGTGCGGCAAGATTTTCAAGCTTCATCTCTTTTATTATGCCTTCAACAACCTTTCTGTCGCTGTCTCCTGCCCTCACACCAAAATATGACAGACGTCCAAGCATTATGGAATCATACACCGACAACATTCCAAACTGGATATTCTGGGGAACGTATGCAATCCTTCTTGCCCGCTCTGTCCTTGACATTTTAAGCATATCCTCGCCCTCATACACTATCGTGCCGCCTGACGGCTTGTTAATTCCCAATATGCTGTTAAACAGTGTCGTCTTGCCTGAACCATTCTTTCCAAGAAGTATTCCAATCTCACCGCTTTTAAGCTCCATTGATACTCCATCAAGAACATATGGCGATGATTTTCTGTATCTGTAACTAAGATTTTCTATCTTAAACATCACTGCCCCTCCTTGAGAATATTATCGCTACAAAGAAAGGTGCACCAAGAAGTGACGTTATGGCTCCAACTGGAAGTGCCGAGCCATTGCCTATGCTTCTTGACAATGTATCTGCAAATAACAAAAGAAAGCTTCCCATAAGTGCTGATACTGGAATTGAATAGTGGTGGTCATGCCCGAATATTTTCTTCGTTATATGAGGACATATAATTCCCACAAAGCCTATTATTCCAAGAAATGATACGCACACGGCGACTATCACAGAGCCAAGAAGAAGTGATATGAATCTTAACATTTCCACATTGACTCCGACACTCTTGGCAGTCACATCACCGCTTAACAGTGCATTGTACTGCCATGAAAGCACCATGAATACAATCATTCCTACAGCAACAACCACGAACATAATTAAATCTGTCTTATATGTTGCACGCCCCAGATCTCCGAAATTCCATATGACAGCCGCTGACAATCCAACATCTGTCGCATAGAACTGAAGCACTGTCGTTGCAGCAGTCCACACTGAACCTATCGCTATTCCTGCAAGCACTACAACTCCCGGGTCAAATGCACGTATTCTGCACAGTCCAAGTATCACGAGCACTGATATAACCGAGAATATAAATGCCATAAGCGATGCTGCATAGGGATTGATTCCTGACGTATAGTTTTTGAGGTTATTGCCTGTTGTTAAAAATCCACCTGCAAATGCTATAATCGACAGATTTGCACCAAATACTGCCGCATTAGACACACCTAACGTAGATGGAGATGCCATAGGATTATTAAGGCTTGTCTGCATGATAAGTCCTGACACAGATAATCCCGCTCCTGCAATAAGTGCCGCAAGCACGCGTGGAATTCTTATATTCCATATTATTCTTATATAAGCTGGTGAACTTTTTCTAAAAAGGGCTGATATACAGTCTGAAATTGACATATTGGAAGAGCCAACAAACAGACACTCTAACGCCATAGCAAGCACTGCTGCGGCGAGTAAGATAACTGTCATATTCCTGACAGATTTTTTTCGATTAATGTACTCTATCATATCAATATATATATATCCTTTGATAATTCATAGAGTACATTATAATAGAAATTTATTATTACACAAGCTGGGTGGGGGGATATTTTTATAAGAACTTTTTGACTGACTTCTGGAATTCTTCTACAGCCTTCATATCTCCATTCTCTATCGCATGGACAATACAATGTGTCATGTGCTCATTGATAATCTCTTTACCGAGATTATGAAGTGCTGAATTGACTGCTGACAACTGGATAAGCACGTCTGCACAGTCCTCATCATTCTCCATCATAGTCTTGACATGCTGTAAATGTCCAATCGCTTTTGATATTCTATTAAGCTGTTTTTTCTTTTCTTCTGGTGAATGGTAATGTGCATGTGGATGAATTGTAGTCTCACTCATTGAATTTACCTCACTATCTTCTGTCAGGCTATGTGTATGGTTATGATTAAACTTATCTAATTTTGCTTTATCAATGCTGTCTATAAGCTTCTGTTTTTTAATTTTTGACAATTGCTTGATATGCCATTCCCTGCTCATCGCCTCTTCCTTGGTATCAGATATCTCATAATACACAAGTTCTACCGGCGTCCGTGATTTGGTATATTTGGCACCTTTACCGCTATTATGCGCCGCAAGCCTCTTGTGCAGGTCATTCGTCCAGCCTGTATAGAAGCTTCCATCACTGCATTTTAAAATGTATGTGTAATTCATGACAAATCAATCCTCTATCATAAAACTTTCTGAAATATAATTATCAGATGTCCTTGAAATATCATTATCAAATGACCTTAATCTTTTCCCATCTGTGTCCTACAAATCTTAAAAGGTAACATATGCCTCTGACATACCAGTCCACAAACATTCCAAGCCATACTCCCATAAGTCCCATATTAAATGTGAATACGAACAGATAGCTGGCTGCAATTCTGCATATCCACATAGATGCGATGCTTACACACATTGTATATCTCACATCTCCTGCTGCCCTTAGTGAATTAGGAAGCGTGAAGCTGAGCGGCCATATAACAATCGCTGCAATAAAGAATGCACGAAGCACTTTTACTGCCTCTGCCGCTGCCACATCTGACAACGAAAACCATCCTACAATAAATGGTGCTGATATAAACAACAGTCCTTTACATATCCAGTCGCATATATAGGCTGTCTTAATTAATTTCTTAGTATAATATCTTGCAGCACTTACATCACCAGCTCCCATACACTGACCTGAGATTGTTACAAGTGCGAGTCCTATAGATACTCCGGGAATGTTAGGAAAATCTATTATCTGGTAAGCAACAGAATTGGCCGCAATTGCACTTGTGCCAAGTGTTGCCACCATGCTTACCACAAGAAGCTTTCCAATCTGGAACATTCCATTCTCAATTCCACTCGGAACGCCAATCTTTAATATCCTTGATATATATTCCATCTTAGGCATATATTCACGTACACTCTGAATCCTCAGCATATTCCTGTCTGAATTCATAAAGCACCACATAACCACCGCCGCAAACACACGGCTTATAAGTGTTGCAAGTCCTACCCCAGCAACACCCATATTAAAGATAAATACAAATATTGCATTAAATAAGACATTGATAAGGTTCATAACAAAGCTTATCTTCATGCTTATCTTGCTGTTGCCAAAGCTTCTGAATATCGCCGCTCCTGAATTATACACAGCAAGAAATGGATATGAAATACTTGTAAGTATAAGATATATGACAGCCGCATCCATTACATCATCTGCGACTTTGCCAAATACAGCACTAAGCACAGGTCTCGCAAACAACAGAAACACCGCAAGTATTATCAGTGAAAATGCTTCCATAAGTGTTATAAGCTGTCCACAGCTAAGCCTTGAATGTTCCTTCTCACCGCGTCCATAATACTGGCTTACTATAACGATTCCGCCTGTTGCAAATGCTGAAAATACCATAATAACAAGTCTGTTAATATTATCGACAAGCGCAACGCCTGAAAGTGCTGCCTCTCCAACCGTGGAGACCATAAGCGTATCAACGAATCCAACACTCACAGCAAGTAACTGTTCAAGCATCAGTGGGAATATAAGGCTTTTAAGATATCTGTTATCAAACTTCATATTTCTATCTATAATCTCTGCCATAATATCTTCCTTTATGTGTATGCTTTTTTAATATATATATTTAACAAGTATATATTTAAACAACCGGAAATATTATGTCATATATTGGGGCAAACTTCAACTATTTCAATTACTCCAATCACTTTAACTGCTTCAAATACTCCAAACACTCCAATTTCTTATCATTTCATTAATCTATGATACTTCTGTATTTTTTAAGTAATTCCTCAATCTGCATATTGATATTCTCTGGAAATTTATTGCCAGCATTATCTTTCATCTTAATCCATAAATCAAGATTTTTATATTTATTAGGCTGGCGTGTATTAAGTCTGTCCTGTTTTCTGGATACTTCAATCTTGACAAGCGCACGTTTCTGTTCAAGAATCGGAATCAGTATGTAATACAGCCTGTCATCACGAAAAGAGACATAGCCTGCCTCCTGACCTGATTTAGTCATAAGATACAGTCTGTGTCTCCTTATTCCTGATGGATACAGAGTCATCCCTGCTTTAATAAATGGTGCACCCTGCATAACCTCAAGCATTGATTCCACATAGAAAATCTCCGAATCATCTGATTCTAATGATGTGAGTATCTTTCCCAATGTATCTGTCGCGGCAATAAACTGCTGTGCGATAAGATACGCCAGCTCAGCCTGTATAACCAGCTTCTTATCTGCATCACAGCTCTTATCAAGCTGTCTTTCTATATCACCTAACAGCTTCTCACTACATTCAAATATGCTTCGTATGAACAACTTGAAATCTTCCTCAACTGTCCATATATATCTGCCATGCGCTATCTTGAAGCTTCCGATATTCCGTCCATCATAGTCCTCTACATAATGGTAGATACTTCTGTTGCAATATGCATTGTCATTTTCAGGCGCATCCCAGCCATACTCGCGCTTGTCACTGCTTGCACTCCAATCACTATACTCACATATTACCGAATATGCCTCGTTAATCTCATATGCACTGTAATCGTATGAATCGCTATTATGTATATCATCCTGTTGTGTGTCTGTATTATGCGCACACGCATCAGGATGAACTTTGTGCATAAGCTCTCTGTATTTTCTTTTTATCTCATTCCAGTCGGCATTGTCTGCCACTCCAAGAATTTCATATGCCTGTTTAATATACATTTATTTTATCTGCTCCAGCCATTTATCAATCTCTCCACTTGTTGAGGCTGTTACTGCATTATCTGCTGGTTATATGGATGTACCTCCATCTGGTTAACCATTGGCTTAATTCTTGAAATGGCTGATGAAGCAGCATAAGGTCAAGTGTAGGTGTCAGATTTTATATTCAAAATAGTAAAAAACTGCTACTCTCTAAAGAATAACAGCCTTTCTTACTATATCAGCCTTTTGGAATTTGACAATCAACATACAAAATGTGATTCACTAACCACTCTGTGAGATATTTTAAAATTTCCATAATCTGTTCATCCTGATCTTCTATCTCATCATTATGGTGTTCCATAAATTCATCAAGTTTATGTATAAATTCCTGATGTTGAACTTTCTGTGTAAATATCTTCTTATAATTAATAGATTCCATATACTGCTCTTCGTCATTAAAGTGTTTTACTGTATAATCACGAAGATTTTCCAATATTATGTCAATTCTATCATATTTATCCGGTGTATACTCGTCATGAAGCAGTTCATATGCTTCATCTGCATATTTAAATAACTGCTTGTGTTCTTCGTCTATCATATCTATGCCAATATAATATTCTGGTTTCATTTCATACATAAATTAATCCTACTTTCAGTTTTATTTGTTTTATGAACCTGTTCAATACTATTCATAATAGGCAAATGCATTTCTCATGAATTTCCTATATTTTCTCGTTTTTAATGTTAGATTCTACCAAAACATTCTCTAATTGTCTTTGAAATATCTGAATCAATAAAACCTTTATGTGCCATGTCATCAAGGATATCACATGTTTTTTCATGGGATAATCCCTCTTTATAAGGTCTGTCTTCCGTAAGAGCCTGATAAATATCAACACATGCCATCATACGTTCCTGCTCATTTAATTCATCAGCGGTTTTTCCAAAAGGATACCCTTTTCCATTTAATTTTTCATGATGGAAAGCTGCCCAGTCTCGTATTTCTTCAAAATCATTAACCTCTGATAATATAAGGTATGTATAGCCAGCATGATTCTTCATTTTTGAAAATTCATCATCCGTAAGCTTATCCGGTTTTTCCAAAATTTCATTGCCTACTGCCATCTTCCCAATATCATGCAGTGCACCAGCCAGATAAATTTTTTGCACATTAATAGAATCATATCCGATATATCGAGCAAAAAAAGCTGCTTTTTCAGCCACTCCTATAGAATGTCTGCTTGTAAAAGAAGATTTATAATCTACAATCTTTGCAAAAAAATCTGCGACATTTTTACATGTTTTCCAATCAAAAACCTGTTTTTGTCTTGGGATAATCTCCCATAGCTTCATTTCAAAAGAATTATCACTTAAACATATAAATGATTCAGAATGTGTGAATGCATGAAAAAAGGCATTCACACATTCTGAATCGAATAATCCATCCCTATTTTTTAAAAGGTACTGACATATAAAATTCCAACTGTTATTTCCAGATCCCGTGTTATTTCCTATAATATCAATGGTATCTGCAAGATGAATAATCCTTGCAAACAATGGAATTTCATTCCACTTTTTTTGAAAAGGACCCGTTCCATCGGCATGTTCATGATGATACAAAATCACATTTGACACATCTGTTTTAAATGGAATTTTGGTAATATTTTTTTCTCCATAAATACAATGAAGATTTGTTTTTTTCTCGGATAAATCTTTTTTACAATTAATGACGGAATCCTTTTTCAGTTCTTCCGAAATATATTGTGTCAAAGCATTATCATGCAGTAAAGCACACATGGCTAGATCTTGTAATTCATCACCTTGAATTTTCCAATATTCAGCCATGCGTATACTTATATAAGCCACTCTTTTTCCATGTTTGTTTTTGATATTTACCAACTCTGCTTCTATACAGTCCAAAGCATAAGAACAGGCTCCTGCAAGTCCGATGATATCTATACTTAGTTCTTCTTTCATTGGTATAATCCTATCATAATACATTTATGCTTCTGAGAACTGGTCTTTTCCTACAGAGCATAACGGACATTCAAAATCTTCCGGAATATCCTCCCACTTTGTACCAGGTGCAATACCACCTTCTGGATATCCCTTCTCCTCATCGTATTCCCATCCGCAAACATCACATACATATTTCATTCGTTGTTCCTCCTTGTAAATATATTAATACACAGCCTATATTGCTATTATATTTGTGTTGTTCTGTAATCTTATATATATAAATGTTTTTAACATTTCCATAATCCATGCAGGTTACAATATGCATATACTTCTTCTACCTGTTCACCATCGCAAAGGCAAAAATCTGCTATCGGCTCCTGCCCTGAATTTAACTGTTTTCTGTATATTCCCTGATTGGTATTTAATGTAATCCACTCAATAAAATGCTCTTCAAGCATTGGATGTTTTGTCTCTCCGACCACGACATGAACATGACTGCCTTCTATCGTATATACAGGTACATGCTTCTCAACAGCAGCATCTGTCACTCCGGCTTTTAATTCCTGCATAGGTTCTCCGCAACAGATTACAGGTACACCCTTATCCTTTACCTTCTCCCTGCATTTCAGGCAAATACCTTTAAACGAAATATCATAATCCAAAAATTCAATTCCATGAGTGTTATGAATTCTTTCCAATAAATCCGGTATTTCATCCATATCCACATCTGAAACCTCACCACATTTTACACACCTGACATGGTAATGATTTTTCAATGTAAAATCAAACCTATTTGGTCCATCCGGAACTTCGACCTTCCTTAACGAACCCTCCTCTACCAATATATCAAGATTTCTATATACAGTTCCTTTTCCGATTGTAGGATATGCTTTTTTTATAAATTCATACACTTCATTTGCTGTAACATGTCTTCTCATTTCGTATACGGCATTTCTTACAAGATCTTTTTGAATGGTATTTCTTCTACTTGTCATTCGCCCTCCTTATTAGGATTAATTCTTAATAAGGATTATATACCACTATTATCCTGTTGTCAATGAAAATAGTAATAATTCTCATTATTATAAAAGCTGCCAAACTGAGCATCTTTTACCTGAATAACTATTTTATTTTGCGTTCAAATACATATTCTGAATCTGAAGATAAATCAGACCTAAACGAATATCCGAGTCTGTCAAATTTCTGAATCTCCACCGGATTTTCAATATTATTTTCCGCTATGAATCTGACCATTTCACCACGAGCCATCTTGGCATAGGTACCTTTTGTTACCAATTTATCTCCGGATAACTCACAAAATACAATCGTAATATATCTGTCCTGTGGTGTCAGATACTTTTCTATACATTTTGAGTATTCTTTTGATGCCAGATTAATTATAATCCTGCTGTCATCGATTACTGAGCGGTATAACAAGTCTCCCCAGTACTCATACAGATTTTTTGCATCTCCAATTCCGACCTTTGCCTGCATTTCTAAACGATAAGGTGTCACACCATCCATTGGTTTCAGAACCCCATAAAATGCAGACAGTATTCTCAAATGATTTTGCACATACTCAAACTGCATATCTTCAAACACAGATGGTGCCATATATTGAAAAGCAATTCCTTCATATGATAAAACAGCCGGAGTGAGCATCTGATAAAGGTTCATATTTTCCAGTCTGTAAAAATTCTGTTCCAGAATCTTGTCATTACATTTCCAGATAGCTTTCAGTTCCTCTTTTGACCTATCTTTCAACCAGTTTAATATCTCTGTTGTCTTATCAATAAACTCCGGTAAAGCAGCCGGTTCTATACTGTCAGCGTCCGTAATCATCTTCTTTGCAGGCGATAATATAATCTTCATTAATTTAATTCCTTAAGCATATTTTCCGGATCATCTGCCGCCTTGACTTTATCATTAGCTTTGATGATAACTCCCTGCTCGTCAATAAGATATGTTGTTCTTACCACACCCATAGAAACTTTTCCATAGTTTTTCTTTTCTTTCCAAACATCATATGCTTCAATAACTTTACGCTCCGGATCTGCTAAAAGCGTAAATGCCAGTCCATATTTTTCTTCAAATCTCTTGTGAGAGGCTACAGAATCCTTACTTACTCCGAGAATAACCGCACCTTTTTCCGTAAACTGGGGATAACGCTCAGAAAAACCACATGCCTGCTTCGTACATCCCGGTGTATTATCTTTTGGATAAAAATATAAAATCACTTTTTTGCCTGCATAATCGCTTAATTTATGCATTTCTCCATTCTGATCCGGCAATTCAAAATCCGGTGCTTTTGTTCCTGCTTCTAACATACATTATTCCTCCACTTCTTTCACTTCCATCTGTTTTCTTGTCCTCTTATTTCCCGAAATCATTTTATGACCAGAATAAACTGCCATAATCATGCATATCAGAGAGCCAAACGCAAAGTATTTGTGTGTTGCTTTTAACCCTTTATATCCGGTATAAAAAGTTCCAACCATTGTAACTACTGCTCCGAATGACCAATATTTATGTGCTTTCATGCTTTATTCACCTCCTGTATATGAACATATTATATCAAATTTTTTGTAACATAGTCTATATTTTCCTGAATGACACCATCTCTTATCGTATTGGTTTATTATGATACAACAGTTAGAAATAAATCTCTCACTTAATCTTTAATTCAATTTTCATTCCTCAACCATATCTCTATCGCTTTTTGCCTATTATCGGCTGATTATAGTATATCTTTTTATCTATACTACTCCGATCTTCTGACTTTTCATCAGCTATATTTTTACAATTTATACAACAATTCAAATCGTCAACAACTTGTTGACAATTCAGACACACGAATATGTCAACAAGCTGTTGATGATTGTATTTTTATGATTCCGTGGGGACATCATATTCAGATATTACTTATATACCTGTGATGCTGTCAGCAACTGATTATCTAATCACAATACGGATTTTCCAACATTAACATTATACATAATATCTGCCGGTTTCTCATAACTTTTCGTCATCGAAACAGCTTTAAAGAATATAGCAATTCCAACACAGAACAGAATCGCTATCATTCCGACACCTATGCTTATATTGCCTGTAAGCTGCGATACCACGCTGACAATCGTTGTTCCGACAAATGAAGCGCCTTTGCCGCATATATCCATAAGTCCGAAATATTCACCCGAATGTTCCTCTGGAATAATCTTAGTAAAATACGAGCGCGAAAGAGCCTGAATACCACCCTGGAACATTCCTACAAGTATAGCAAGAATCCAGAACTGTAACTGTGTCTTTAAAAATATCGCAAATATGGCTATGCCAAGATATGCCAGAATACAGACAGTAATCAGCTTTTCTGTGCTGACCTTGTATGACAGATTTCCAAATATAATCGCACACGGAAATGCTACAATCTGGGTTACCAGCAACGCAAGAAGAAGTCCTGTGCTGTTAAGTCCCAACGCCGAACCATACGCTGTCGCCATATCTATTATTGTATACACGCCATCTATATAGAAGAAAAATGCGAGCAGGAACATAAACACCTGTTTTTCCTTTTTTATATTCTTAAATGTGCTGCCAAGTCTTTTAAAACTCTGTGCTATCGCATGTGGCTGCTTCTCAACGTAATATTTCTGTTCATATCTTTTAAGAAGAGGAACTGACATTCCAAGCCACCATAAAGCCACTATCACAAATGCTATTCCCATAGCAGCTTCCATACTGATTCCAAGCTTTCCTGACCCCAGCACAAGTACAA
>OIYR01001180.1_pt1 | contig 13585 bp, 14 predicted proteins | sample 1588221 | NCBI WGS metagenome assembly OIYR01 (sample SAMN03283292) | human gut metagenome | biome: human-associated habitat; material: feces | host: Homo sapiens | place: Peru | collected 2012 | reverse complement strand
TGGATCTGGTGTATTTTCTTTAATAATTGAATTATACATTTCTCTACCTCTAAATACCTCTTTAAGCATATCCATTTCCAATCCAGAATACTTCTTAACTCTACACCTTTCATTTTCAATAGCCTTTTTTGTAATGTCATGTTCAGGAATTGGTGAGGGAACTAAAAGACCACATGCAAGAGTAGCTTTTGAAATTTCATGGCGGTGATTGCCTACACCCGAGCCCGGAGAAATTCCCGAATCGGAAAACTGAATTGTTGTGCCGAGACGATCCGCCGAACTTGCGGCAAGTGCATCAACAGCGATAACACATGACGGCTTGATTTGATTGACTATACCTTTGATAATTTCAACGGTTTCTATTCCGGTGTCACCGAGCACTCCTGTGTTTACGCACGACACAGGGAAAAGTGCAGGCAAGCCGATATTGCTTTCAAGATTATCGGCAATATGACGAGTGGCCAGAATAAACGATGAAGTTGACGGACCGAGAGAATCGGCAGTGATTTTTTTGTTGCCCAAACCGACAACCAAAACAGAAGTTGCCGATTGCGGAAGCATCGATTTAAGCACAGCCGAAAATTCGTTAAGCCGTCCGTCCAAAATGTCGGTATCGTTTACAAACGAGTCAACATCAAGAACAATATATTTACCAATAGGCTTACCGAGAGAATTTGCTCCGTTTTCGTTAATAACTTCAACGGTTGTAACATTATCCTTTTCGATAATTTTTACTCCGGACAAAACCGTCTTTTCATTTTCTTCATAACATTCTACTGCCAAATCTGTGCGATTTATCACAAAAAACACCCCAAAACTCACTATTTTTACTAAAAGTATGCCCAAAAATAAAAAAATGCTTGCATTTTACTTAAAGTTATGATAATATAAATCAGCGTTAAAAAGAAATTAGGCAGAAATGCCTTTACATCCAGTTTCTCGATAAAGGAGTGAAAAAGAAATGGCAAACATCAAATCAGCAAAGAAGAGAGTTTTAGTAAACCAAGCAAAGGCTGCTAACAACAAGGCTCGTAACACAGCTCTTAAGACAGCTATCAAAAAGGCTAACACAGCTATCGAAACAAATGCTGACGATAAGGAAGTTGCAGTTAAGGAAGCTGTTAAGAAGATTGACCAAGCTGCTAACCACCACCTTATCCACAAGAATTGTGCTGCAAGAAAGAAGAGCAATCTTGTTTCAAAGCTCAACAAAGCATAAGCTAATATGATAAACATTTAAAGGTACCGATTCGGTACCTTTTTTGTTTTGCCTAAATATCAAATTGAACATTGTATTTTTTAATCCAAGTATAAATCTGCACAATATACGCAAGCACTTGCGGGCCTCGCATAAGCTGACCGTACCACGGCTCGCTCAAGCTGTCGGGATTATTCATCAAATCCGTTACGGAATCGGCATTGAGCATTTCGCAAAGCGGGCACTCTCTGTCATTCAAAACAGCTTTTACCATGTCAATTACCGCTTCGGTATATTCAGGGTTAAATGTTTTCGGATAAGGACTTTTTTTACGCCAAGTAATAGCTTCGGGCAAATCGTTTTCAAACGCTTTTCGCAAAATCCCCTTTTCCCTGCCATCATATGATTTTATGCTCCATGGCATATTGTAGGCATATTCAACTATTCTGTAATCGCAAAACGGCACACGAACTTCAAGCGAAGCTTCCATACTCATTGCATCCTTGCGCATAAGAAGAGTTTGCATAAACCAATCCATATTTAGCACAAACATTTCACGCATACGCTTTTCGGTTTTGCTGTCTGTATCAAGCGTGCTCGCTTTTTTAACGGTTTGAAGATAAGCATTACGCATATATTCATCGCCGTGCGGCAAAAATCCGTTTGCCAAAATACTGTGGCGAACATCGGTTGTTCTGCTCCACGGAAAAGTATCTTCAAAAAGAATCTCTTTTCTGTGATACCACGGATAACCGCCGAAAATTTCATCTGCACATTCTCCGGACAAAGCAACCTTGTGACTTTTTACAACCTCTTTGCAAAACAGTAACAAACTGCTGTCAACATCGGTAAATCCCGGGCAGCCCCGTGCAAAGGTACTGTCAACAAGTGCGTCGGCAACATCACGGTTTGAAAGCACAATATTGTGATGGTCGGAATCGATGTAATCCGAAATAAGACTTATGAAATCGCTGTCCTTGTTCGGTTGAAACAAACTTGCCTTAAAATATTTATCATTATCGACATAATCAACGGAATAAGTATCCAAAACGCTGTTGCATTCTCCCATATAATCGGAAGCAACCTTTGAAATTATCGAACTGTCAAGACCGCCGCTCAAAAATGTGCAAACGGGAACATCAGACACAAGCTGTCGTTTGATCGAATCGGTTACAAGATAATGTATATATTCCTGTGCCTTGGCTTCGTTGTCGATAAAATCCGATGCTTCAAGACGCCAATATGTTCCCTCGGATATTTTTCCGTTTTTGCAGTACATATATGATGCAGGCGGAAGTTCGCCAATATCACGAAAAACGGTTTTGCCTATTGTTTTTGCAGGACCGAGCATAAACATTTCGTTGAGTCCGTCCTCATTGCAAACAGGCTCTATACCTTTAACATTAAGCAGCGTGTCGATTTTTGATGCAAATGCAAATAATCCGCCTTTATGCGAATAAAAAAGGGGCTTAACGCCTATTCTGTCACGGCAGAGGAAAAGTTCCCCGCTGTCCGTATTGTATATTGCAAAAGCAAAAATACCATTGAGTTTTTCGGCACAGCGTTCTTGCCAAAGGTGAAAACTTTTCAGCACAACCTCGGTATCGCATGAAGTATCAAAAATATAACCGTGAAAGCGAAGTTCACGCCTTACCTCCTCGGTATTGTAAATTTCGCCGTTATACACAATTATGTATTTGCCGAAGCGCATAGGCTGTTTGCCGTTTTCAGGATCAATAATACTGAGTCGTCTGTGAATAAGAGCCGCACTTTTGCTTATATACTCTCCTCTCTCATCCGGTCCACGCATTTTGAGTGAATTACTTACTCTCCAAATCATTTCCTTTTCCTGTCTTAAATCAATATTATCGCAGAGTATTCCTGCAATTCCGCACATAAAAATCACCTCAGAATATACTATGCAAATCAAGATAAAAATTCCATCAAAAAAAGTCAAAACTTTTTTAAAAAAATGCTTGACATTGGGTGTTGTTTATGATATTATGTACAAGCGTTGAGGAAACGCTGGTGTAGCTCAGTTGGTAGAGCAGCTGATTTGTAATCAGCAGGTCAGGGGTTCAAGTCCGTTCACCAGCTCCAAAGGGAGATAACTTCGGTTATCTCCCATATAATATGGAAGAGTTCCCGAGTGGCCAAAGGGAACAGACTGTAAATCTGTCGTCAATGACTTCGGTGGTTCGAATCCACCCTCTTCCACCAGAAGAAAGAGTAATCGTTTCGGTTACTCTTTTCTTTATTTTATAAAAAACCTTTTGTGGGTGGATTCGAACCACACACTATCAATGCGACGGCTTGCGTAGCAAGCGAACTCTCGAGCATAGCTCGAGCTCACCCTCTTCCGACAAAAGCCTTGAAAGCCTTACAAACAGGACGTTTCAAGATTTTTTCTTTGCCTAAAATCAACCGTTTTTATACGATTTTCAAACACTTATCAAAGCAAAAAAGTATTAAAAAATACTATAAAATATCGGTTAGTTAGGTCAGATTTTAGGTCAGATTTTTACCATAAAACAGTTTAGCCTACCGCACAACAACCGAAGTGCATAGCCACGAACATATATTAAAAGCACAAATTAATCGATATAAAATTGTGTATTTTTTAAATTAATACAGTACTTTTATTTTTATTAAAGATAAAAAATATACTGTTACCTTTTTATATTTTTCGGAAACATCTAAAAAAGTTAATGCCTGCTTGTTCAGTATTTCAATATGTTTTCATCTTATATTGTAAAGGTAACAGTCAGGAAACATATTGATTATTTATTATGCTTATGAAATAATTCTTTTACCGAGCAATATTATAATATTACATTCGGATTAATTACATTTTATGTGAGGAGAATAAAAATGTATTGTGAAAAATGTGGCACTCTTATTGCCGAGAGTGAAAAATTCTGCCCAAACTGCGGAGCAAGTATTAACGCAAATATTAACAATCAATCAGAGATTAATACTGAAAACAGCACCGACATACCACCGAAAGAACCTCAAGCCGTTGCAGTTACTCAAGCAACGGAAATTCCAAACGGAAATGTTGCCGTAAAGACTAAAAAACCGATTAAAATCAACAAAAAACTTTTAATATCTGTTGTTTCAATAGTATGTGCTCTAATTGTATTGATATCTGTTGTTTCTGCGATTTTAGGTATGATAAGACCCGAGTCGTATTTTGCCGACAGCATCAGTCTTGACGGATATAACGGTTATACAAGTTTAGATCCGTCTAACCTTTATAATTTCGACGGATTGATGTATGATTTATCCGGCAAAGACAGTGCATTACTGACAGAAAAAATAAATGAGAAATATCGAAACGACGCATATGACGAATACGGTTTCTTAGGAGCACTTTACGAAGACGAAGATGAAGACGGTGTTTTAAAATATCTGAAAGACGATGCGTTTTCTATAGAATGTGAACCAAGCGAAAACCTTAAAAACGGTGATGAAGTTACAGTTACGGTAACTATTGATACGGATATAATTAACAGTCTTGGATTAAAGAAAAAGTTAAAACTTAATGATAATTTAACCCGTACATATACTATTGAGAATTTAAAGGAAACCGTTAAACTTGACCCAATGAAAGAGGTTCAATCGGTTTATTATGACGAAACCGAACGTGCGGTTAAAATCAATTTAGCGGATAATTTATCTTCTGAATCTTTTGGTAATTACAGTGCAAACCTTATTGATGTTAACGGCTATGAACAAGGCGTTGAACTCATAAACAACTCAGATGAAGAAGATTCACTCTGTACCCTGAGATACTCAGGAAACGCAGACAATTTCGACTCCACCGGAAAAGTGACTGTCAGCGTAACATCCGGTTACTCCTCTATTGAAGAAAACACTTTTGCGGAGAACGGAATTATATTAACCAATCTGTCAAAAGAATTCGATGCAACCAAAATATCATATATAAATGATAAAACAAATGTTACGGTAGACGATTATACAGCTATAAAAGACTGCGGTAATTCGAGCGATTATTTTTCTGACGGAAATAAGACTTTTGTAAACCTTTATATGTGTTTAGGTAACTATCAACCAAGCAATCAATTTGTATGCGTGTATTCCTATGCCGACTCCTATGACAACAAAATATATTATTCCTATTTGCCGATTAAAGGAGCAAGAGCTGATGCCGGCGGAACATTGTATACAGAAAATCTTAGTGTAGATTGGTCTCAAAGCGGTTTTACATCGGAAAAAGAACTTTTAAAGAGCTTACAAGAATACTACAGCACAGTCAAACTTTTAACAGCGAAATAATGGAGGAAGAATATGTTTTGTCAAAAATGTGGAAAAGAACTTAACGATAGTGCAAAATTTTGCACTAACTGCGGTGCAAAAGTAGGAAATTCATTTGATATAGGCGATAAAATTAAAAATATAAATTTGCCAAACGCCAATATTGCAAATATCACAAATATCACAGAGGCATCCGAAAAAATAAAAAGCTTAGATAAAGGCACAATTATCAAAATAGCATTTAGTGCATTTTCTATTTTAATGGTAATCATAAACCTTTTGTTAAACAAAGCCAAAGTAATATCATATGATATATTTATTTCAGAAGGTTCGTATTCCGTATACGGAGCATTAAAAAAGCTAAAAGACTATTCGGAAACAACGAGTATTTTAACAATCGGTCAGACAATTATTGTCGTTGCTGTCCTTTTAACGCTTGCAAGTATGGCGTTTTGTATAATCAAAACGGTATTGAAAAAGAAAGGAAGCTTAGGCAACTGGATTCCGCTTATAATAACAATATTTTTAAATGACGTAGTTCATATTGCTATTGCAAGATATATGTATAACGAAACTCAAGACACTATTGCCAGCGGAGCATTTTCGCTTACATCAAGTGCAAGCGGTTATATAGTATTCAGTATTATAACAATCATAGTACTTATTTTGAACATCTTGCTGTATACATCAATACCTAACAAAGTATTATCAACAAACGCTAATCAAAATTAAGGGGAAACAATGAAAAAAGCAACAGCCGTAATATGTGCTCTTTTAGTAATGCTTGGCGGCGGCTCATATTACTATTTTACCCAAGTATATAAGACCGATGAAGAACAAATAACCGAATGCCTAAATAACTATGCAACGGCATACAGTGCCGGGGATTCGGACGCTTTGTGTGATTGTTTAGATTCTAAAAGTGCTGCAATGGTAAAAGGGTCATTAGGATTGGTCGGCAGTTTTGTTAATATTACAGATATGCTCGGTCTTGGATTTTCATTAAGCTCAATAGAATCCGGAAAAGACCTTGTGGAATTTGATATTAAATCAATCGAGGTAAACGGTGATAACGCCACAGTAAAATTAAACATGACAGTAAACGCATTTTCAGTTTCATCAGACAGCGATGAAACGGTAAAAATGGTAAAAGAAAACAATAAATGGAAAATTAACGTTTTCGGATAAAAATTTTATTACTGCGAAACAAAAAGCCTACCGCACAACAAATTGAAGTGCGGCAGGCTTTTAAATTTATACGGCACAGCTAACACGCTTTCGCAACAGAAAATTTATAATTTTGTATTTTACAAAGCTATGAATATATGGTAAAATAATAAAGATATACAGTAAAGCGAGGTAATGGATATGTTACTTGCAGTTGATGTCGGCAACACAAACATCGTTTTGGGCATTTTAGACGGTGACAAGCTTGTTAAATCCGGCAGATTTTCAACCAATATATATGAAACAGAAGACGAATGTGCAATGAAAATATATTCGTTTTTGAGCATACACAAGGCAACGGACATTGACGGTGCAATTATTTCATCCGTTGTGCCGGCACTTATGCGCACACTGAAAAAAGCCATTTTGACTGTGTGCAATGTAAATGCCATCGTAGTCGGCCCGGGTGTAAAAACAGGGCTCTCAATAAAAATCGATGATCCGGCACAGCTTGGTGCAGACCTTGTTGTTGCTGCAGTTGCGGCAAAAGAAAAATATCCGCTCCCGGCAATCATATTTGACTTGGGCACAGCTACAACAGGCTCGGTACTCGACAAAGACGGCAACTTTTTGGGCGGAACAATCACAACAGGTGTTAAAACATCCATCAATGCCTTATCGGCAGATGCGGCTTTGCTTCCGCAGATTGACATAGCGGCGCCAAAAAAAATCATAGGCACGAATTCAATCGAGAGTATGCAATCCGGTTGTGTAATCGGCACGGCATGTATGCTTGACGGACTCATTGACAAATTTGAGCAGGAACTCGGCGAAAAGGCAACAGTTGTTGTCACAGGCGGTCTTGGAAAATCAATAGCAAAAAATTGCAGTCACGATTTGATAATTGATGAAAATCTTTTGATAGACGGACTGCGAATTATATATAATAAAAACATTTAAGTTATCATTTGCAGAGAGGAAAAATAAAATGAAGCTTGATACAATTTGTGTGCAAGGCACATACAAACCAAAAAACGGTGAACCGAGAGTTATACCGATTGTTCAATCAACAACATTCAAATACGACAGCAGTGCCGAGATGGGTGACCTTTTCGATTTGAAAAAGAGCGGATATTTTTATTCACGACTTCAAAACCCAACCTGCGACAATGTTGCGTCAAAAATTGCGGCTCTTGAGGGCGGTGTGGCAGGAATGCTCACAGGCTCGGGTCAGGCGGCAAACTTTTATGCAGTGTTTAACATTGCACAGGCAGGCGACCACATTGTATCGTCATCTGCAATTTACGGCGGCACATTCAATCTTTTCAATGTTACAATGAGAAAGCTCGGAATCGACTTTACCTTTGTTTCACCGACTGCAACGGAAGAAGAAATACAAGCTGCCATCAAGCCAAACACAAAGGCAATCTTCGGCGAAACTATTTCTAACCCAAGCCTTGACATTTTGGATATCGAAACATTTGCAAAGGTTGCTCACAAGAACGGAATTCCGCTCATCGTTGACAACACATTTGCAACACCTATCAACTGCCGTGTGTTTGATTTCGGCGTTGACATTGTTACACATTCAACAACAAAATATATGGAAGGTCACGCATCAACAATCGGCGGTGCAATCGTTGACAGCGGTAATTTTGACTGGACTCAAAACGACAAATATCCGGGACTCACAACTCCCGACGACAGCTACCACGGTATTGTTTATACCGACACATTCGGCAAAGGTGCATACATCACAAAGGCAACCGTTCAGCTTATGAGAGATTTGGGTTCTGTTCAATCGCCAAACGAAGCATTCCTTTTGAATGTCGGTCTTGAATCATTGCATTTGAGAGTTCAAAGACATTGCGAAAATGCAAAAAAGGTTGCAGAGTATCTTGAAAATCATCCAAAAATCGAATGGGTTAAGTGTGCAATGTTGCCAAACGACAGCCAATATGCACTTGCTCAAAAATATATGCCAAACGGCACTTGCGGTGTAGTTTCATTCGGCGTTAAGGGCGGCAGACAGGCTGCAACAACATTTATGGACAGTCTTGAGCTTGCGGCAGTTGTTACCCATGTTGCAGACGCAAGAACCTGTTGCTTGCACCCTGCATCAACAACTCACCGTCAGTTGACAGATGAACAACTTGCAGAATGCGGTGTTACGCCTGACTTGGTAAGATTTTCCTGCGGTATCGAAGCTGCAGAGGACATCATCGCAGACATTGAGCAAGCACTCAACAAAATTTAACCAAAGGAGATTTTACAATGCTTGAATACAGATACGACACACAGCTTCTCATTGAGGGCACAGACCTTGACGAGGACGCAATCAACGATTACTTTGTGGAGCACTTCAAAGGCGACTGCCTCATCGCAGTAGGTGATGAAGATTTAATCAAAATCCACTATCACACCAACGAGCCGTGGAAGGTTTTGGAATATTGCAGAAGCCTCGGCGAAATCTACGATATTGTAATTGAAGATATGGACAGACAAGAAAGAGGTCTTAAAGGCTGATGAAAATTAAAAAAGGCTTCACCATACGCAATATTGCAGGTTCAAACATAGTTGTTCCTGTCGGCAATGCCGAAAGAATATTCAACGGAATGATTACCCTGAATGACAGCGGTGCGTTTTTTTGGAACGCTTTGTTAAAGGACACAACCGTTGACGAAGTGGTAAAAAAAGTCACCTCCGAATACGAGGTTGACGAAGAAAAAGCAAAAGCCGATGTGGGAAAATTTGTAGCAATGCTGAGAGAAAACAATCTTATAGAAGAATGAACAAACCCCACCGATTGGTGGGGTTATTTTTACGGTTTTACAAGCTTACCTTTTTTGAGTAACGCAAGCATTTTTTCGTTTTGTTCTGCCGTACCGGAATATCGATTTATTCCGTTTGTCTGTGCAATCTTTTTGCGATAAGAAAAATCACTTTTTGCTCCTATTGCTTCAAGTGCATCAACAATACTTTTGCTGTCGCCCTTGTAGGCTTTGAAATATTTTAAAGATGTGCTTTTCTTCTTTTTAGGACGAAGAACGCCCAAAAACGAAGTGTAGCTGTGCTTAATTTTAGTCATAGGCTCGTGCTTTGCCTTTGGAAAATTTTGGTCGTAAGAATAAAAATAGGAGGTTGTTCCCTCGCCCGTTGCAACGGAAATGTGGCCGTTGCCGCTTTTTGATGTGAACACGCAAAGGTCGCCTTTTTTCGGAATAAACTCCGCCGTGTTGTCAATCCACTTAAAATTCTTTGTGAGGTATTCGCTCGTTTTACGCTTGTTGTAATATTCAATGGCGTTGCCGATACTTTGAGGTGTTACGCCAAGAACATTCTTGATATAGTGCTTAGCAAGGTCAACGCATTGCACACCGTATGTGCCGTCGTAATCAATGCCTTTGCCGAGATTTTCCTTTACCCATTTATTAAAGGTCACTTGCAATCACCGTCTTTCTTTTCAAGATTCATCACAGCGGAAATTCCTGCCGACACGGCGGCTACAACCAAACCGGTTACAGCGGATTTTACGCTTACCTTATCATCCGTAAAATTAATATACACCATATTAACCGTGATGTATGCAAGAGCGGACTGAACAAAGGTTCTTGCCGCCCTTTTGAGTGTTGTTTTGGTACAAATCATTGTTTGCCTCCTATAAAATAAAATTCAAGTTGTCAGGCTGTTAATACTACTTATGTGCCTGTTCGTTTAAATACTTTTGCAATTTGTTTTTTGCAATCGGCACGGAGTGGTTTGCACCGAGTTGCTCCAAACCGTCAAGTGCGGCGGAAAGTCCGTAACAAATAAGCTGATTTTCTTCTTTCAGCCTTGCAATATCTTTGTCCTGAGCCGTGGAATGTTCGGCACGGGTGCGTGCCCTGTCCTTAACGGAACAAAGATATTTTGCAAACGACTTCCCCACACCGAAAACCGTAAGACAGGCTGTCACTACCGCACCTGCAGTTATAATTGTTTGTGCCAAGCCGTTCACGCTTTCGCTCCTTTCTTAACTAAAGGTGCCTTGCACCTCCGGGGACAACTTCCATATTACACTACATAATATGCCCCTGCAACCAAGCGTGTTATTTTGCGGACAACAGGTATTTAACATATAGAGCATAAAACCTATAAAAACGCCCAAAACGGCAAAAAATTTAAAACTTGCTTTTAATCACAACAAAATTTATAATAAAATCACAACGATACAAGGATGTTAAACCTATGATTTACTACATTGATACAAGTGAAATGTTTTTTAGTGATTGCTCCGCTTATTTCATTAATTCAAAGAATGATGAATTTATAACTTGCGGAAAAATCGCAACACCGATTACAGACAGAAACGATTTAACTTTTATAAACACGGCAAAAGAAAAATACGGCATAAACTTTTTTCTTGATGAACAGGACTGCTCAACGGAAATATATGCCGTACCTTACATAAACATCTTTGCATCCGACAAAAACGGCGTTTACGCTGTTATAAATGACTTCCCAGATACTGAATCAAACAAACATATATGCTATATTAATACTGAATTGCAAACGACTTACGACCTGCAATACACCCTTACGGAATTTGTAAATTCAATCAATAACGGCAACTTCAAAAAGCAATTAAATAATCAAATTGAAAGCGAAGATTTAACCGTTTACCGCAACATATCCGATGCAAAGAAGCATATAAAACTCTCAAAAATCACAGATTTTATAAAAAAATAAGACAGGACCGAAAATTCGGTTCTGTCTTTTTTTTGAAATTTTATTTTTTCTTGAATTTGTCAAAGAATCCTTCCTTGCCCTTATTGGCAACATAGGACTTGTCAAATTCTTTAAGTAACTTCTTTTGTTCCTCGGTGAGTGACTTTGGAATGTCAACAACGATATGAACATAAAGGTCGCCCTTTGCAACGCTGTTAAGTCGCTGAACACCTTTGCCCTTGAGTCTGAACACTTCGTTTGGCTGTGTTCCCGACGGAACGGAATACTCAACATCGCCGTCAAGGGTAGGAATACGCACCTTAACACCGAGGCAAGCCTCAACAATGCTGATGTGTTTTTCGTAATGAATATCGTAACCGTCACGGATAAAGTCCTTGTGGTTCTGAACAATAACACCAACTCTGAGATCGCCCGCAGGTCCGCCGTTTACACCGGCATCGCCCAAGCCTCTTGCCGTAACAACCTGATTGTTGTCAATACCGGCAGGAATGTTGATGTCAACCTTTGTTTTTCTGCGTACCTTGCCTCTGCCGGCACATTTTGTACACGGCTTGTCGATAATTTTACCCGTACCGTTACAGGTTGGGCACGGCCTTGTTGAGCTGACTTGGAAAAAGCCGGAGCCTTGCTGAACGGTAATATGACCGCTGCCGCCACACTGCGTACAGGTTTTAGGGCTTGTGCCCTCTGCACAGCCTGTGCCGTGACACTTTGAGCAGTCCTCAACCTTTGACACTTCAACGGTTTTCTTGCAGCCCTTTGCCGCTTCTTCAAAAGAAATAGTAACGGTTGTTTGAATATCTCTGCCTCGTTGAGGAGCATTTGGATTTCTGCCGCCGCCAAAGCCGCCGAATCCACCGCCGCCTCCGAAGAAACTGCTGAAAATATCGCCGAGGTCTATATCGCCGTCAAATCCGAAGCCGCCTGCTCCGCCGCCGTAACCGCCTTGGCTTGCCGCATAATTAGGGTCAACACCTGCAAAGCCGAACTGGTCGTACTTTGCTCTTTTATCTGCGTCGGACAAAACAGAGTATGCCTCGTTACATTCCTTAAATTTTTCTGCGGCAGACGGGTCGTCCTTGTTCAAATCGGGATGATATTTTTTTGCCGCCTGACGAAACGCCTTTTTGATTTCGTCATTTGTAGCGCCCTTTTGTACACCGAGCACTTCATAGTAATCTCTCTTTTGTTCAGGCATAAATTGATTGCCCTCCTATTATATCACAGAATGGGCGGACAAACGCCGCCCCATCCTATTAGTATTTGTATTTGTATCAGTTATCGTCAACCTCTGTGTAATCGGCATCTGTATAGCCTGCATTGCCGCCCTGCTGCCCTGCATTAGGGTCTGCCTGCTGCTGAGCACCTGCCTGAGCATTCTGTGCTGCCTGAGCTGCTTCATATACCTTTTGAGATACCTCATAGAACTTATTTGTGAGGTCCTCCTGCTTTGCCTTGATAGCGTCTGTGTCGTCGCCCTTCAAAGCTTCCTTGAGGTCGTTGAGTTTTGTTTCAAGAGCAGTCTTGTCATCTGCCGAGAACTTGTCTGCATCTTCGGAAAGCATCTTTTCTGTTTGATATACCATCTGGTCTGCATTGTTGCGGATATCAACGGCTTCTCTCTTCTTCTTATCCTCTTCTGCAAACTGTTCTGCTTCTCTTACAGCCTTGTCAATATCATCCTTTGACATATTTGAAGAAGCTGTGATAGAGATATTCTGCTCCTTGCCTGTGCCGAGGTCCTTAGCGCTTACATGAACGATACCGTTTTCATCAATATCGAATGTAACTTCAATCTGCGGAACACCACGGCGAGCCGGCATAATACCGTCAAGGTGGAACATACCGAGAGTTTTGTTATCCTTTGCAAATTCTCTCTCACCCTGAAGAACATGAACTTCAACAGAAGTTTGATTGTCTGCGGCTGTTGAGAAAATCTGTGATTTCTTTGTAGGAATTGTTGTGTTACGCTCAATGATAACTGTGTTTACACCGCCCATTGTTTCGATACCGAGTGAAAGAGGTGTAACATCAAGAAGTACCAAGCCGTCAACATCGTTGTTAAGAACACCGCCCTGAATTGCGGCACCCATAGCAACACATTCATCAGGGTTGATACCCTTGAACGGCTCTTTGCCCGAGAACTTCTTGATAGCTTCCTGAACTGCAGGAATACGAGTTGAACCACCGACAAGGAGAATCTTGTCCAAGCTC
>OIYR01001179.1_pt1 | contig 13602 bp, 9 predicted proteins | sample 1588221 | NCBI WGS metagenome assembly OIYR01 (sample SAMN03283292) | human gut metagenome | biome: human-associated habitat; material: feces | host: Homo sapiens | place: Peru | collected 2012 | reverse complement strand
TGCGAAGCTCATTATAGATAATGTTTTCCATAATGTGCGTTTCCTCTTGTTGGCGATAGTTGAGAATGGCAGCACGTATGCCGATGTCTGCGAAGTAGTATTTCGTCTCGGTACCAATATATTTTCTTCCTTTCACATCATAGCGCAAAGCTTCTTCTATCAAGAAAGAGTCTTTCAGATAGTCAATGTATTGTTTTATAGTGTCTCTTTTTATGGTTACCCCTTGTGAAGATTGAAAGGTATTGGCTATTCTCGTTGGATTGGTTGACGAACCAATGCCCGAGGCTATTACACGCACCAATTCCTTCATTCCTTCAGGATTACGCAGATGGTTGCGCTCAATTACGTCACGCAGATAGGTAGTTTCATACAGACCACGCAAATAGTCTGTTTTCTTTTCTTCCGTTTCAAGCAAAGCCACCTGTGGCAGTCCTCCAAAAGTATAGTAATCCAACCAAGCTTTGCGTATATCTCCACCAATACCACTAAAGTATTCGTCAAAGGTGAGAGGCCAGATGCGTATCTCGTCACCTCTGCCTCGGAACTCAGTCACAACATCACTTGATAGGAAGCGAGAGTTTGAGCCTGACACATACACATCTACATTCCGCATGTGTGTCAAGCTAAGAATAACCTCCACAAATTCTTCAACCAGTTGCACCTCGTCCAAGACAATATAATATGGATTGCCATCATCCACAACCTTTGAATCTATATAGTCGAGCAAGGCATCAGGCTTTCTCAACCGTCTGTTTCGGAAATCATCAAGTTGTATTTCGATGATGTGACTATTAGTCACCCCATGTTCCAATAACCAGTTATGCCATATATCAAACAGCAGGAAAGACTTTCCACATCGTCTGACACCTGTTATAATCTTCACAAGACCGTTTCCACGTCCTGCGATAAGTTCATCCAAGTATTTCTTACGTTCAAATATCATATTAGAGTACTATTTTTGATATTGGTATCATATTTTACACCGCAAAAATAATGGTTTTATCCCAAAATCCAGCACAATCAATGAAAAAACTGCGTTTATCAAGCAAAAAACAGTAAAACGTAGCATCGTAAACTACACAAAAATGCTTTTTAAAAAAATGCCAGGCATGGCGAGGTGTGACTTAACGCTTCTCAACTTCCTTCCGATACTTGGTGCAATATTCAGCCAAATGAGGCAGTATTTAAGTACTTATAGCCTACTGAAACTGAATATGATGCAAGGTGTTGTGAATTTGTGTGAATGCCAAAGAAATTTTTGAAAATATGGAAGAGCTGTGTCTTCTCCTCCAGTCGAAGGAAAAAACTTGGCCATTTCCTTTGCATTTCGCTCGCCTTGCACTAACTTTGCAAATCAATCGTGGATTGGGGCTTAACGGCTCTCGGACATATAGATAATATCTGACATTTAGATAATAAAGTAAAGCAATATATAAAAATGAAGTTTACCGAACGTGACGGACTTAACCTCTTTGGTGTCAATGAAGAGGTGTTGAAAGAATGGGACAAGAATGATTTGTTCCATCGTAGCATTGATGAACGGGAGGGATGTCCCTCTTTTGTGTTTTTTGAAGGACCGCCTTCTGCAAACGGACATCCGGGCATCCATCATGTTATGGCACGTACGATTAAAGATGTGTTCTGTCGCTATAAAACGATGCAGGGCTTTCAGGTCAAGCGTAAGGCAGGTTGGGATACCCACGGACTGCCAGTGGAACTCGGCGTTGAAAAGGAATTGGGCATCACAAAGGAAGACATCGGTAAAACTATCAGCATTGAAGAATATAATGCGCAGTGCCGTCGCAATGTGATGAAGTTCACCCAGGAATGGACGGACTTGAGCCATCTGATGGGCTACTGGGTGGATATGGAACACCCTTATATCACTTACGACAATGCGTATATTGAAAGCTTGTGGTGGCTCCTTTCTCAATTGTATCAGAAAGGGCTTCTTTATAAGGGCTACACGATTCAGCCGTATAGTCCTGCTGCAGGAACGGGTTTGAGTTCTCACGAGTTGAATCAGCCTGGCTGTTATCGCGATGTGAAAGACACCACGGTGACGGCTCAGTTCCGTATCTTGAATCCGACGGAAGATATGAAAGGGTGGGGCGAAGCCTATTTCTTGGCGTGGACAACAACGCCTTGGACTTTGCCTTCAAACACAGCCCTTTGTGTAGGCCCGTCATTTGAATACGTAACGGTTCGTACTTACAATCCATATACGGCAGAGCCTATCACTGTTGTGCTCTCTGCCGACCGCCTGTCGGCCTATTTCAAGGCTGAAGGCGCAGAACTTCCTTTGGAAGACTACAAGGCTGGCGACAAGGTGATTCCTTATCGCGTCGTTGGTAGCCATAAGGGTCATGAACTTGAGGGCATGCGTTATTCGCAGTTGATGCCTTGGGTGAAACCGACAGAAAAGTTGGCAGACACGGCACCTGATTTTGTCAAGGAATATGCTCAGGCTAATCCCGATGCCGTGTTTGAAGTGGGCCATGACAAGTTTGTGGAACTCGAAGAACTTGGTTTCCGCGTGATTTTGGGCGATTACGTAACCACAGAAGACGGTACGGGTATTGTTCACATCGCGCCAACGTTTGGTGCAGACGATGCCCGCGTGGCCAAGGCTGCGCACATCCCTTCGCTCTTTATGATCACGAAGGGCGGTGAGACGCGTCCGATGGTTGACTTGCGCGGCAAGTATTATGTGTTGGACGAGTGCGACGCTACTTTCGTGGATAAATGCGTTGATCGCGAGGCATATTCGCGCCACGAAGGAGACTACGTAAAGAATGCGTATGCTCCGGAGTTCAACAAGGATGGCAAATATGACGAAAAGGCAGCCGCCAAAGCTGAGGATTTGAACATTGTCATCTGTTTGGAAATGAAGCAGGCAGGCGAGGCATTCAAGATTGAAAAGCATGTGCACAATTATCCGCATTGCTGGCGCACGGACAAGCCAATCTTGTATTATCCGCTCGACAGCTGGTTCATCCGTTCAACGGCGGTCAAGGAGCGCATGATTGAACTCAACAAGACCATTCGTTGGAAACCGGAATCAACAGGAACGGGACGTTTCGGAAAGTGGCTTGAGAATCTGAATGACTGGAACCTCAGCCGCAGCCGCTATTGGGGTACTCCGTTGCCGATTTGGCGAAACAAGGATTCGCACGAAGAAATTTGCATTGGCTCTGTTGAACAGTTGTACAATGAAATTGAGAAGAGCGTGAAGGCTGGTGTCATGAAGAGCAATCCATTGAAGGACAACGGATTCGTTCCGAATGATTACAGCAAGAACAATTATGACAAGATCGATTTGCATCGCCCTTACGTAGACAACGTGGTGCTCGTTTCTGAAACTGGCAAGCCGATGTATCGTGAAACCGACCTGATTGACGTTTGGTTTGATTCAGGTTCTATGCCGTATGCCCAGTTGCATTATCCGTTTGAGAACAAGGAATTGCTCGACAAGCGCGTTGTATATCCTGCTGATTTCATTGCAGAAGGTGTTGACCAAACGCGTGGCTGGTTCTTTACGCTTCATGCTATCGCAACGATGGTATTTGACAGCGTGGCCTTCAAGGCTGTGATTAGCAATGGTCTTGTGCTTGACAAGAATGGCAACAAGATGTCAAAGCGTCTTGGCAATGCTGTTGAGCCATTTGGCGCCATTCAGAAATATGGTTCAGACCCATTGCGTTGGTATATGATTACCAATTCATCGCCGTGGGACAATCTGAAGTTTGACGAAGACGGGGTACAGGAAGTTGCTCGCACTTATTTCGGCAAACTCTATCAGACCTATTCCTTCTTTGCTATGTATGCCAATGTTGACGGCTTTGACGGCAAGGCAGCGGAACTGCCGCTCGAAAAGCGTCCGGAAATCGACCGTTGGATCATTTCTGAGTTGAACACGCTCATCAAGAATGTCACTGAAGCATTTGAGGATTACGAGCCGACGCGTGCAGGCCGAATGATTAGCACGTTTGTGATTGACAACCTCTCCAACTGGTATGTGCGTCTCTGCCGTAAACGTTTTTGGGCTGGCGAGATGGACGACGACAAATTGAGCGCTTATCAGACGCTGTATCGTTGCCTCTTCACCGTGTCGAAATTGATGGCCCCCATCGCTCCTTTCTATGCCGACCGTCTTTATGGCGATTTGAAAGCGGCATCCGCAGAGAATGGGTGCGTGAGCGTTCACCTCTCTGCATTCCCGAAGGCTGAGGCTTCAGAAATCGACACCACTTTGGAGCAGCGCATGGAGTTGGCCCAGAAGGTGACTTCAATGGTGCTTTCTTTGCGTAAAAAGGAGCATGTGATTGTTCGTCAGCCGTTGCAGAAAATTTGCATCCCAGCCACCGACGCTTGTCAGAAAGAGAATATCGAAGCCATGTCTCAGTTGATTTTGGATGAAGTCAACGTGAAGGAACTTGAGTTCGTGGAAGGAGACATGCTCGAAAAGAAGGTGAAGTGCAATTTCCGCGTGATGGGCAAGAAGTTTGGCAAACTGATGAAGGCCGTTGCCGCTGCTGTCGGCGCATTGTCGCAGAATGCCATCAACGAGCTCAGCGTGAATGGTAGCGTTCAGGTGGATGTTGACGGCCAGACAGTTGAAATCGTGCGTGAAGACGTGGAAATTGTCAGCGAAGACATCCCAGGATGGACGGTGGCAAATGACGGCGCTCTGACTGTGGCGCTTGACCTCGAAATCACGGAAGAGTTGAAGAACGAGGGCATGGCGCGTGAAATTGTGAAGCGCATCCAGGCCTATCGCAAGAGCTCAGGTTTTGAAATCACAGACCACATCCATGTTGTCCTGTCACACGACGACAATTTGCAGAAGGCCGTCGAAGCCTATCACGATTATATCTGTTCTCAGGTTTTGGCCGACAAACTGGAATTTGGCGCACCAGAATCTGGGGAAGATCTTGATTTTGAGGACTTCAAGATAAGTGTAGATATCACAAAACTATAAACCAATAGAAGAACGTGACCTGCAAAGGGCAGACATTTGTCGCAATGTCAGACCGATGTCTGCTCCCTGTGGGTTTGCGTTTTATGCACACACACTCCTTAATATATTAATGTCATGGCAGAAAAAACGCGTTATTCAGATGAAGAATTGGTTGAATTCAGAGATCTGATCCTTGAAAAAATTAGGTTGGCACAACGTGACTATCAGCAGATGATGGACGTTTTGACCAACAAGGAAGGCAATGGTGTTGACGACACGATGCCGACCTATAAAATATTGGAAGAGGGTTCTATGACTCAGACCCGCGAAGAGCTCACCAATATGGCAGCCCGACAGCAGAAGTTCATACAGGGACTTCAGGCGGCATTGGTGCGCATTGAAAACAAAACCTATGGCGTTTGCCGTGTGACAGGAAAACTGATCCCTAAAGAACGCTTACGCGCTGTGCCGCATGCCACAATGAGCATTGAAGCAAAGTTGGCAAGCAAGAAACAGTGAGGTGAGGTGGGATGAGAACTGGCGGGGCCGTGGGCTTTTGAAGCGAGTGCCGAATTTTCTGGAGCTACCGCTTGTGCTGTGCCAGTTCCCCGTTAGCCCTCATTGACAAATTTGATAGAAATGACAGATTACGATTCAGCAGGGTTTTTTAGAAAAAAAGACCTCTGCTGAATTAGTCATGTAATGGCGTAAACAAATTCTGAGTTCAATTCTCTTGGTGTAAAATGTTTACTACCAGTTGTTTGCGTACTATTAGACTGTAATGGTTGAATGGGGGAGAGAGTATATTGGCCTGTCTCGTTCAGCATAGAGGGAATATAAAAAACATTGCCTGCTTCGTTCTTGGAAACGCGTTGAGAATTAAATGTCAAACAATAAGATCATAAATACAATGGATGATAAAATTGCAATCCGCCGCCGTGTGGTGATGTCTGTCGGAGTGATTGCTTTGGTGCTTGTCATAGACCAAATCATAAAAATCGCCGTCAAGACACACATGTGGGTCGGAGAAAGAATCTCGGTGACAGATTGGTTTCAGATATTCTTTACGGAGAATAAAGGGATGGCATTCGGACTGGATTTTTTCGGAACCTTCTTCTTGGCGCTGTTTCGTTTGGTGGCAGTGGTTGGATTCAGTTATCTGCTTGCAAAACTCATCAAGAAAAAAGCACCGTATGGCTTGGTGGTCTGTTGGGCTTGCTTGATAGCCGGTGCTGCCGGCAACATCATCGACAACTGCTTCTATGGCCTGATATTTTCTGAAAGCGGCATCTGTCAAGGGCCGGTGTCTACTTTTGTCGATTGGGGAGAAGGCTACGGCTCGTTTCTCTCGGGCCGTGTTGTTGATATGTTTTATTTCCCGTTGTTTGATTGGCCAGACTGGGTGCCCTTCGTTGGTGGCGGCACTTTCTTTGGAGCAGTATTCAACTTTGCAGATGCCTCAATCAGCTGTGGCGCCGTGGCGTTGTTGCTGTTCTATCATAAATATCTGAATGCGGAATATATGTTCGACAAGAAATTTGAAGAACCGTCTCCCCGTAAAGACGAAGAATAACATGAACCCAATGATGCAAATATTTTGTGACGTCAAGCGCAGTCGGTGTGTCCTTCAGAATTGTTTGGCATTGATTTTGCTTGTCGTATGCCTGTCGGCCTGCAAATCTGATGTTCCAGAGGATGTGCTTGACAAGCAGATGATGGAGCGCGTGCTTTATGATTACCATGTGGCCCAGAGTCTGGGCGGAAACAAAAGTGCGGAACAGGTGACACATCAGACAGACATAAGTTATAATGAGAATTATTATCTGAAGTCCGTTTTAGAGAAATATCATCTGTCGCAGGAAGATTTCGACCGCTCTTTAGCGTGGTATTCCCGCCATAGCGAAGAACTCTTCGACATATATAAGCACCTCAACGAACGCCTCTCTGCCGACATCGGTGCAGCGCCTTCTGCAGACGGTATGTATGCCAATGCGTTGACAACAGACACGCTTGACATTTGGCGCGGTTCTCGTGCCTGGTTGTTGTCGTCTGTCGGACAGAATGTTGCCTCGTTTGAGCAAGAATGCGATACGGCCGTTCATGCCGGCGACCGACTGATGCTCCGTTTTACGTCAAATTGGATCTACAGAGAAGGCATGAAATCGGCAATTGTTTGCCTTGCCTTGAATTATGCCAATGATTCAACCGCCGTTTCTGTCTTGTCGGTATATGGTTCTGGCTCTCAGGAGTTGAGCGTCAGTGTCGGGGCGAAACCGCTGAAAAGCATTTCTGGTTATGTTTACCAGCAGGCAGTCTGGGATTCCAAACCCAAACTTTGCATCATTACAGGCGTTTCTCTGATTCGCTTCAGAAACAAAACTCAGCCGGCAGCAGATGATGCTTCTTCTGGAGATTCTGTGCGCGACGAGAAAGCCGATCGCCTGAAGGGGGAGCGCGTGTTGCGCGACAGTTTGTTGCGCAACGATAGTCTGCAACGGGTGGGACACCATTTCAAGTGATGGTGAACACCGAAAAAGGCCGCTGACGTTTTCCTTTCGAGCATTTTTGATAACCTGCTTAGTAATGGTGAAAGAATAAGTTGAGCAATTTAGACAGGGCATAAGAAATAATTCCTTACTCCACAAAATTGGTCAAGTTTTTTTGCCATTACTAAAAACTATAGGACGCCCTATATGAAAGTTGAAAATACACGAGTGTCTCGCATCGCCGTTTCCCGCTTGCATCTGTCCAACGGAGAAGTTCGGAAAAACCAGGTGTTGGAATTTGATGTTAAGACAAAAAAAGTTGTCAGGTTTTATCCGTTGGAGCTGGAGATTGCTTTCACGGAGTGGCGCGGTGGAGATTATTTCTTGCCGTAAAAGATTCGGGAAAACATGCTTGGCCGTTGTTGGCAAGGCGTGTCCCATCCGTTACAGCTTATAATAATGTAAAATAAATCCAGTCACCGTTATTTGAGAGGTGATGTATATATAGAAAAATATGAATCAAGACGAACTTCAGCAGAATCCGTTTTCATTGATAGCCGATTTTGACGGCGACATATCAAGTCTTTTCGACAAGGAGATTGAAGAAATTTTGCCCGTGTTGCCATTACGCAATATGATGCTTTTCCCTGGCGTTGTCGCCCCTGTTTCCGTAGGTCGCGAATCTTCCCGCAAACTGGTGCAGCAGGCCGTGAAATCAGGCAGTTTGATTGCCGTGACAACACAGCTCGACTCCACTGTTGAGACGCCGACGGCCAAGGATTTGTATCCCATTGGCGTTGTTGCCAAGGTTATGCGTGTCATTGAATTGCCTGATGGTGTGTTGACCGTTATCTTGCAGAGCTATTCACGTTTCAGATTGGGGGAAGTGACACGTATGAAACCATATATGCGTGCCCATGTCGAGAAAATTCCAGAAATTCTTCCGGAAGCAGACGATCGTGAATATACGGCACTGGTTGACACCTGCAAGGACTCCACGATACGCCTCATACGCATGAGCGACACCGTGAGAGACGAGGCCGCTTTTGCCATCCGCAATATCAGCAACCCGATTTTCCTCATCAGTTTCATTTGCACGAACCTTCCTTTCCCCATAGAGGAAAAGTCTGAACTGCTCGCCATCAACGATGAAAAAGAGAGGGCTTTCAAACTCCTCTCCATCTTGAATCGCGAAAGCCAGTATGCTACGTTGAAGCGCAACATACAAAACAGAACGCGGGAAGATCTCGATCAGCAGCAGAAAGAATATTTCCTGCAGCAGCAAATCAAGAACATACAGAGCGAATTGGGCGATGATTCGCAGAACGATGACGTCCGCGAAATCATGGAAAAAGCCAAGTGGCTCAAGATGCCCGACAAAGTGGCTGCAACATTCAACCGAGAAGTCGAAAAGCTCAAGCACATCAATATGCAAAGCCCCGACTACAACGTCCAGTTGAATTATCTCCAGACGCTCGTGTCGTTGCCGTGGGGAAAAGATACCAAGGATAACCTCAATATCAAGAATGCCGAGCGCATCTTAAACCGCGACCACTACGGAATGGAGAAGGTCAAGGAGCGCATTTTGGAGCATTTGGCCGTTTTGCGTGTCCGCCATGATATGAAGGCTCCGATATTGTGCCTTTATGGTCCTCCGGGAGTGGGCAAGACCTCTTTGGGAAAAAGCATAGCCGCCGCTTTGGGCCGGAAATATGTCAGAATATCCTTGGGAGGTGTTCACGATGAAGCCGAGATTCGCGGCCACCGCCGCACGTATGTCGGGGCGATGCCTGGCCGCATCATCAAAAGTCTCATCAAAGCCGAGACAGACAACCCTGTGTTCATTTTGGATGAAATCGACAAGGTTTCTCAGAATAATTACAATGGCGACCCGCAGTCTGCCCTGTTGGAGGTGCTTGACCCCGAGCAAAACAACACGTTCCACGATAATTTCCTGGACCTCGACTATGATTTGTCGAAGGTGCTGTTCATTGCCACGGCAAACAATTTGAACACGATTCCTGGGCCGCTGCTCGACAGAATGGAACTGATTGAAGTGGAAGGCTATCTGACCGAAGAGAAAAAAGAAATTGCGCGTCGTCATCTCATTCCGAAGGAACAGAAAATGATGGACTTCGGTGCGCCGCTCCGCATCTCTGCGCCAGCAGTGGAATATATCATTGAGAAGTACACCCGCGAAAGCGGTGTGCGCCAGTTGGAAAAGCAGATCGACAAGGTGTTCCGCAAAACGGCCTATCTCACAGCCGTTGAAGGCAAAATGCCGTTTGAAAATGCGCCTGTCAAACCGCAGGATGTTGAAAAACTCTTGGGCAAACCCATCTTCAGCCGCGACAAGTATCAGGGCAATGAATATGCAGGCGTTGTCACCGGTCTTGCCTGGACGGCTGTCGGCGGAGAAATCCTCTTCATCGAAACCAGTTTGAGTCGCAGCAAAGCGCCGAGACTGACGCTGACAGGAAATTTGGGCGACGTGATGAAGGAGTCTGCTATTTTGGCGCTGGAATATGTCAAAGCCCATGCGTCGATGCTGGACATTGACTATCGTCTGTTTGAGCAATGGAGCGTTCATGTCCATGTGCCAGAAGGCGCAACTCCCAAGGACGGTCCGTCGGCAGGCATCACGATTGCCACTTCCCTGGCTTCAGCCTTCACTCAGCGTAAGGTGCGTGCAAACACAGCCATGACCGGCGAAATAACCCTTCGCGGCCGCGTGCTTCCTGTTGGCGGCATCAAGGAAAAGATTTTGGCTGCCAAACGTGCCGGCATTAAAAACATCATCATGAGCAAGGAAAACGAGAAAGACATCCAGGAGATAAAATCCAGCTATGTCGACGGTTTGCAGTTCTTCTTTGTGGAAAATGTTCAGGACGTGTTTAACATTGCCTTGCTCAAGGAGCGCGTTGACAATCCGCTTGACTTGACCATCAAGGAAGAGCCGGCAGAAAACAAGTGATGCCAGAGCCGTCTCTGACCATCAGATGGCCTGCTTGACATGAAAATACTAATTTATGAAATTTGAATTACAACATACAGACACGACAAGTTCTGCCCGTGCTGGTCTGATTACAACGGACCACGGGCAGATTCAAACCCCCATATTCATGCCCGTCGGCACCTTGGGTAGCGTCAAGGGCGTTCATTTGCGCGAACTGAAAGACGACATCCAGGCCCAGATTATATTGGGAAACACCTATCATTTATATCTGCGCCCGGGATTGGACGTCATTGAGCGTGCAGGCGGCCTCCATAAGTTCAATGGATTCGACCGCCCCATGCTGACAGACAGCGGTGGCTTTCAGGTATTTTCGTTGACAGGCATCAGAAAACTGAGCGAGGAGGGATGCGAATTTCGTTCCCACATCGACGGAAGTAAGCATTTCTTCACGCCCGAGAAAGTGATGGACATCGAGCGCACAATCGGCGCAGACATCATGATGGCGTTCGACGAATGCCCTCCTGGCACAGCTGATTTCTCCTATGCCAGAAAAAGCCTTACGCTGACTCACAACTGGATGAAGCGCTGTTGGAAACGTTTTCATGAAACGGAGCCGAAATACGGCTACCACCAGTCGCTCTTCCCCATCGTGCAAGGCTGCGTCTATAAAGACCTGCGTCAAGAAAGTGCGCGTTTCATGAGCGATTTCAACGCAGAGGGCTATGCCATTGGCGGCTTGGCCGTTGGCGAGCCTGCAGAAGTGATGTATGATATGATAGAAGTGGTGAACGACATCCTGCCGCAAGATCGTCCGCGCTACCTGATGGGCGTGGGCACTCCCGTCAATATCCTGGAAGGCATTGAGCGCGGCGTGGACATGTTCGATTGCGTGATGCCCACAAGAAACGGACGCAATGCCATGATTTTTACTGCAGAGGGCATGATCAACATGCGCAATGCAAAATGGAGCACTGATTTTTCTCCCGTCGACCCCAACGGCCACTGCTTCGTTGATACCCAATATTCAAGGGCTTATCTCCATCATTTGTTCAAGGCGAAGGAATTGTTGGCCATGCAGATTGCCAGCATCCACAACCTCTCGTTCTATCTCCGTCTCGTTACAGATGCGCGCCATCATATCGAGCAGGGCGACTTCGTAGAGTGGAAACGCTCTATCATCGATCAGCTCGGCCGTCGAATCTAGCTTGAGCGTTGAGCATTGAACTTTATAGGATGCTCCTATACATATTTTACATTAAATGATGAAAGATTATAAATACATCAGAAAACATCGCAGACTGCTCAAGATGGGCAGAGCCTTCGAATCTCGCTTCGGCTGGCTCATTGCCATCCTGCAGCGCATAGCCCGCATTCTAGGCTGGATCGGGCACAAGCTGCGATTCCTCAGGGTGCTCAGGTATCTCAACCCACTGAGATACATCAAGCGGTTAGACTGGTACATTATCAAGAAGTTCGTAGGCTACTACTTCTTCTCGATTGCACTGATCATCTCCATCTCCATCGTGTTCGACTTCAATGAGAACCTGGCGAAGTTCACGGAGTATCATGCACCGGCCAAGGCCATCATCTTCGATTATTATGCCAACTTCATCCCTTACTTCGCCAACCTCTTCAGTGCGTTGTTCGTGTTTGTGGCGGTCATCCTCTTCACGTCGAAGCTGGCAGGCAACTCTGAAATCATCGCCATTCTGGCATCAGGTGTTTCCTTCAAGCGACTCCTTCGTCCTTACCTCATCACCTGCATCATGCTCTCAGCCTTGAGCTATGTACTCTCTGCCTACGTGATTCCTCACGGCACGGTAGTACGCCAGAACTTTGAGACGATGTACAAGAACAAGAAGAAGAATACTTCTGCCGAAAACGTACAGCTGCAGGTAGATAAGGGCGTAATTGCCTATATGCAGCACTACGACAACAACTCGAAGCGAGGTTACGGATTCTGCCTCGACAAGTTCCAGGACAAGAAACTCGTAAGCCACCTTACGGCGATGGAGATTCAGTATGATACGATCTCCGACAGCAAATACCACTGGAAATTGAGCAACTGGAAGGTGCGCCAGCTGAAAGGTATGAAGGAACACATCACCAGCGGAGCGCAGAAGGATACGCTGATTACGATGGAGCCTACCGACCTGGTTTATTCCAAGGGTCAGCAGGAAACCTTCACCAGTCCGGAACTGAAGGAGTATATTTCCAAGCAGATCAACCGCGGTTCGGGCAATGTGGTGCAGTATCAGGTAGAATACCACAAGCGCATCGCCGCCTCGTTTGCCTCCTTCATCCTCACCATCATCGGTGTTTCGCTTTCATCGCGCAAGCGAAAGGGAGGTATGGGCCTATCCTTGGGAATCGGTCTTGCACTGAGCTTCGGCTACATCATGCTGCAAACCGTATCGGCAACCTTTGCCATCCAGGCAAACTTCCCTCCGGCACTTGCCGCTTGGTTGCCGAACATCATCTTCGCCTTCGTTGCCTACTTCTGCTACCGCAAGGCACCAAGGTAATTAAACATTGAAACAAAGAACCTTGACCATTGAATCGGATGAAGCTCAATCCGGCTCAATGGTCAACAAAAGAAAGGAAAAGAATGTATTTCGACGAATTAGATTTGAATGACAACGTGCTCGACGCATTATACGACATGCGCTTCGACACTTGCACCCCTGTACAGGAAAAATGTATCCCTGAGATATTGGAAGGTCACGACGTATTGGGCGTGGCACAGACCGGAACGGGTAAGACAGCAGCCTATCTGCTCCCAGTATTGAGCAAACTTGATGATGGCGGCTATCCGAAAGACGCCATCAACTGCGTCATCATGTCGCCAACCCGCGAGTTAGCCCAGCAGATAGACCAGGCCATGCAGGGCTTCGGCTACTACCTGCAGGATGTGAGCAGCGTGGCTGTTTATGGCGGCAACGACGGCAACCGCTACGATCAGGAGCTGAAGAGCCTCCGCATGGGTGCTGATGTCGTGATTGCTACTCCAGGTCGCCTCATCACCCACATTTCCCTGGGTAATGTAGATCTGAGCAAGGTAAGCTTCTTCATTCTCGATGAGGCCGACCGCATGCTCGACATGGGCTTCTCAGAAGACATCAATACCATCGCTTCCAAGTTGCCAAAGACCTGCCAGACCATCATGTTCTCTGCCACCATGCCTGAGAAGATTGAGGAAC
>OIYR01001176.1_pt1 | contig 13612 bp, 14 predicted proteins | sample 1588221 | NCBI WGS metagenome assembly OIYR01 (sample SAMN03283292) | human gut metagenome | biome: human-associated habitat; material: feces | host: Homo sapiens | place: Peru | collected 2012 | reverse complement strand
ATCGATGATATAGATTCCGTTTCTCTCTGTGTAGATGTACTCAGCCATCTTAGGGTTCCATCTTCTTGTCTGGTGTCCGAAATGTACACCTGCCTCAAGTAACTGCTTCATTGAAATAACGCTCATTTTAATACCTCCATTGGTTAAATAATCTTTTGCAGATTTCATCTCTGACAGCCACCGGAGCGTCATCCGGCACCAGCTATCAAATCCATCCGCATGTTTTTTCACACGCTGACCATTATATCAGTATGCATAATATAAATCAAGAAAAATTTTTAATTATTTTTCTGACTATTTTCTTGAAATTGCCTGACAGATAGCCTCATAACTTGAGCCCTTAGGAATAGAATATACTCCCTCCTGAATCTTAGTACCATATCCTGTAGATATAAGATACTGTACAAACTCGTTCTTATCTGTTATCAATCCGGCATCATACAGGATATCTGCTGCCTGTGTTCCATAGTACACATCCTTTATAACAACCCTGACCTCGTTACCATCTGATGCAGATGTAGCCACAGCCTGTGTTGTGGCTCTTGTAACTTCCTGTGTTGTCTGCTGTGTAACAGCTTCTGTTGAAGGCTCTGTAGTGCTTTCTTCCTCTTTTGATGCCTCTGTAGTACTCTCAGTTGTTGTCTGTCTGTCAAATGCTATAACTGAACCGCTCGTTGGTTCCTGTGGAACCTGTGAACCCACACCTGAATTCTTATTAGAAGCACTTCCAACATTATTAGATATAGTAAGAATTATTGTTGTAACTATAAGTCCGATTCCCAGACCTCTTAAATAATATTTTAAATTCATACCAATACTCCAATCAATCAGAACTATTACTGTTGTGTAAATCTACAATCAGCTTGACTTCACCAAGTGCTATATTAAGTACCTTGGCAATCTCTTTATTACCTATGCCATGTCTGCTTAACTCGACTATTCTCTCATTATTAGTCATATTCTCATCAAATCCTGCAACAATATCTTCTGCTTTAGGAACCGATGCCATCTTTACCAGCTCACCTGCCTGGTTAGCTGGTTTCTTGGCTGTAGACTTTCTTGGTTTTGATGCCGTTTTAGTTGCAGCTTTAGCTGTAGTTGTTTTAGATGTAGACTTGGCTGCTGTCTTAGATGCAGACTTTACAATCTCCATAAGGCGTTCCTTGGCTAAATCCTTGCTTGCCTCTGGTGCCTTATATCCATAATCATTGCCGCCGTCTGTAGTTTTGTTAATATTACTATACAGACTGCTGTCTATCTGATTATTAAGGCCTGCATTATTCTTAACAGGTGTCTTAACTTTTTCCTGCTGTTTTACAGTATTATCATCACTATTATTCTCTGCTGGCTTTGGAGTGCTCTCGTTAACCTGCTGTGCAGCAATTCTGTTAACTTCCTTCTTGGCAATGTTAACATCCTTGACAGTATTCTTAACTTCTTTAGCCTTCTCATTAAGCATGTCATATAAAAATACTGTCTCGTTATGGTTACGATTGATCTCATTCATAATAGTCTCAGCATAATCATTAAGTTCAAGCATCTTAGTGTTAGATATCTTGTCCATCTTTGCTTCTGTACGCTCAGACACATCTTCCATCTTCTCACTAATTATGCCATCAACCTGCTCCTGAATCTTTGCCTTATCTTCTTCAGATAATTCAGTGTTATGTACAACAACCTCTTCCTTATCTTTTTCTTCTTTTTTATTTCCAACAAAATAACTGGCAATAAATACACCAACGCCACCAGCAAGCAAAATAATCTCAACAATAGTCATTGCAATTCCTCTTTCCGAAATTATATTTTAATATCAAAGCCTCCATTATCTAATGATTTAAGCCTTACAGTTCCATCATTTCTGTCTTTTCTATGCTTGTCACCATTATCATTGCCATGATATTCATTATTGCTCTTATCTCTTGCATCATATTTCTGAGACTGGTTATCAACATCATCTTTATGATTGACCTGCTCCGCTTTAGTCTCTACTTCTTTCTGTTCATGATTAACGATTGTCGCCTGTTCCTGCATAGGTCTTGCATTCTCGCTCTGCTTTATGTGGGAAACTTCATTAATCTGTTGCAGCATTAACATATCCACGGGTCTTACACTCATAATAAACCTCCAGTGCATATCAACATGCATTTATTCTACATAGTAAGGCACTTTATCTCAGCACGGTCCTTCATAAACTGGCAAAATGTATATTTTTCTTTGATAAAATAGCTCTGTTCTCCGAATACAAGTTTAACGCCGACATAAATATTGCCGTTAACCTTAACCCTTGCATTCACATCTTCTTCAAGCTGTCCTCTCAATTCCTCTAACTCAGCTTTTTCTTCTTTAAGTTCTTTTTCAAGCATGATAAGATTTCTCATAGTCTTCTGCTGAAGCTCACGCTTATCAGGAGCAAGTGTTCCCTCAATCTCCTGCTTCTTTCTTAAAGCCTCCATTATCTGGTTTAACTGTATCTTATTAGAGCCAAGCTTTAATAAATCAGCCTTAATCTCATCTACTCTTTTCTTAGCCGCAGGGTCAACACCTACACCGACAACTGTATTAGTTCCCATCTCATTGCCAAAATTCTTAGCCTGGACAAGTACTACTGACTTAACCTCACCACCTACAATAAGACCATTCTTTCCAGTTGCTGTTATGCTTCCCTTTGCATTAACTTTACTGTGTAATATGGAATCTGTCTCAAGATTACCCCCAACCTCAACAAGCTGGGCACTCTCAAGGAACTTCGATACTAGATTGCCACCTGCTTTGATGACAGCCTTGTTCATCCCCTGAACACCTCTGTTAAGTGTTATATTGCCGCCTGCTATGAGTGTGGCTCCCTCAACAATACCACTCACTGTTATATCTTCAGATGCCTTTACAGAGAATCCTGACAGGACATTACCCTTAACCATAACGCTTCCATCATAGTTAATGTCTCCTGTTGAAGCATCCACATCTACAAGTTCAAGAACATTTGATACGAATATCTTATCGCCCTCTAACTGGACATGTCCACTTACATTAGTGATAAGACTGCATCCATCCTCTGATATTGTAAGGTTCTTGCCATGTCTGAAAAGTACTCTTTTAACTTTTCTAGGAAGAATCGCTCTTCCAAGGACATCTGTACCCGGAGTACCTTTATCCTCTGGTGTAAGAGTCGCAACAACATCTCCCTTGACAACATGATTGACATTCTCAAGAGTATGGAAATCTACTGTTCCGTCATCATTCATCTTAGGTGTTGGCTTTAAATCAACATTAAAATTATATGTTATCACACCATCTTTTCCTTCTCTTGGTGCAATACCTGTAGCTATAATATTTCTTTCGAAATAATTATTATTCTCTACAAAACTCTTAATTACAGACTCGTCTATTCCTGTCGTTATGCCAAGATTTGCAAGGTCACTCTTAATCTCATCCTCTGATAACTGGGTTGTTCCAACAAATCCCGGATAAAATACAGCCTCAACTGACATACAGTCACGGCTTATTCTGTAATCACCATATTCACTAACTGAATTTGGTTTCTGTGAAGAAACCTTGACACATACATTGTCCGCAGCACCCTTCTTAAATGCTTCATTCAATGCTGCCATATCACATTCTGATATGTGCTTTGTATCAACATAATATACAGCCTCTGCAACTTCTGCCGGCTTATTACCATCAATTGGTGGATATACATTGACATATAATCCATCATCCTTGATTTCAAACTGAAAATACCCTCTTTTACACCTTCTCATGCCAATCCTCATTTCTATAATGCAATACTAACCAAGCACACCCATATAATCACCAAGCTTTAGCTTCATCTTATTAAGCGCTTTCGTATGAAGCTGAGAAACTCGTGATTCTGACACCTCTAATACTAAACTTATCTCTTTAAGTGTCATATCTTCATAATAGTATAAGACAACTACTTCCCTTTCTTTCTCTGTAAGGGTGTCCAATGCCTCTACTATCATCTTCTTCAATTCTTCTCTTTCGACAGCATCCTCAGGCTTTTCAAATCTGGCATTGCCAACAGCTTCCATCTTAGTCGTCTCTGTTCCCTCTTCTGTAAACTCATCAAGTGAAACCAAATTCGACATCTTAGCCTGTCCCTGCCAGTTATTCAACTCATCCAGAGTTATCCCCAGTTCCTGTACTATCTGTTCATCAGTTGCAGGCTTACCAGTCTCTGTCTCTATCTTGGACATAGCCTGATCTATTCTTCTCTGCTTCTGACGCAATGATCTTGGAATCCAATCCATCTTTCTTATCTGGTCTAATATTGCACCCCTTATTCGCAAGCTCGCATATGTCTCAAATTTAACATTCTTGCCATAATCAAACTTATCAATCGCATCTATAAGACCAAATATACCATACCCCACGAGATCATCATACTCAACATTGTAGCCAAGATACATACTTAACCTGCCCGCAACAATCTTAACCAGTTGGGCGTATTCAACAATCAACTGGTCTCTGTATTGTGCATCATGAGTTTTTATATAATTCTGCCACAATTTGTCTCTGCATGATTCATCCATATCTTAAGCCCCCGTTTAATAGTTGTTATCACGCATCCTGCGTTTCATTCACTTCTTCCTGAGTATTTTCGTCCTCTTTATTAACGTCTTCTTCATTAACTGCTTCTTCGGCATCCTTATCGTCTTCCTTATCTTCAAACACCTTGTTAAGTATAACTCTTAACACAAGACCGACAATATAGAACCCTATCATAACAAGAGCTAATGTCCACAAATAAGTAACTATTGTTATCTTATTGATAAGCATTAAAACACATGTAACAAACCCTGCCAGCAATGTTATTATTGCTGGAATACTTCTAAATTTTTTCATTCATACACTGCTTTCTTATAGAATACCCGTAGTGTGAACTGCATTACAATATAAATATTATATTGTTTTAGGAGGCTTTCCAACTGCCTTAATTACATAGTCACCAGTTTCTGAATAGAATTCAACTGTTCTTCCATAATTAAGTCCACAGTCTTCTGCAAGAATTCTGATATGATATTCTCTCAATTTCTTCTTTGCTGCCTCTGAATTACGCTCACCTACACGCAAAGAATCGTTAGTAGTCTGCATTGCAAACATCTGTGCTCCGCCTGCAATCTTGGCTACTAAACGACCTCTGTTAGCTCCTAATGCAACCATCTGCTTTATCAGTTCATCAATTCCAGTATCTGCGAATTTGGCGATATTGGAATTATTTCTTATTGCTGTACTATCTGGCAGCATACAATGTAACAGTCCACTTATCTTGGTTACTGGATCATATAACGCTACACCCACACACGAACCAAGTCCAAGAGTAGTCAATGCATCAGGACATTTACATACTTTTAAATCAGCCATTCCAACTTTAATCATGTTCCCCATCTTCTAGTTACAAACCACCTTTAATAATAACTACATTCCAAGAGTTGTAAGAATCTTGTCATAAGATTCCAGCTCAGGGATTAACAGGAAATATCCTGTTACAAACTCATCCTCGCCAAACTGTGACTGAATCATAAGCATCTTATCGCCATACTTACCAAATTCTGCCGCAGGAACACTAAGCAATGCTCCAACCATATCAACTGTAAGACTAGGAGTAGAACATATCATCTTTAAGCCCGTAAGTCCTGCAAGTGCATTAAGATATGAACCTGAAACAATATTACCAATTTCGTTAAGAGCAGACATGTCCATCTCAGAAAAGCTTGACACATCAAACGAATCCTCATTTTCATGTATGTCTCTCATCATAAGTGTATTAACAAGATGATGTGCTGATTTCATATCAAATATGAACATCATCATTCCGTTAACCTCTCCCTCAAGCTCAATGAGGATACCAACAACTGTATCCTCCTCTGAGCCGACAACTGAAGAAATCTCGCTGAATGGGAGAAGTGCAACATTAGGTACAGACATGTCCACTTTAATATTAAGCATTGTAGACAAAGCTGTTGTAGCGTTGCCTGCACCTATATTACCTATCTCTTTAAGCACATCAAACTGCATATCATTAAGTTGATTAAGATCAATCTTAGACATTTAAATCCTCCTGTTACATCAAGCCTCTTCTATAAGTGATACAATATCAAGAAGTGAAATCAACTCATCATTGCTCTTGCCGATTGCGTTGATATATCCTGCTGATGCATCATCATTGGCTGTTCTTGTAACCTTTTCTATGTCATCTGTTCCAAGTGTAACAACTTCCTTAACCTGGTCAACGATAACACCTACACTAGCTGAATCAACTTTAACAATTATGATTCTTGTCTTGTCTGTGAATTCATCATCTTCAAGTCCAAGCTTTAATCTTACACTCATAACTGGTATTATCTCACCACGAAGGTTGATAACACCCTTAAAATATGTCTGTGCCTTAGGCACTCTTGTAATTCTCTGATTACGTACAATATTATCAATATACTGGATATTGATACCATACTGCTCATTACCAATATTAACAACTATATACTGTACTGTATCTACACTATTATCACTATTACTAATTGCTTTAACTTCTTCCATAGATAGTCACCCTATTCCTTTCAATCTATCAATATAATTAAACAAGTGTGTTAGCATCAATGATTAACGCTACTGAACCATCACCAAGGATTGTTGCACCACTAATCATCTTGTTGATATTAATATACTTGCCTAATGACTTAATAACGATTTCCATCTGTCCGATAAGGCTGTCTACGACAAGACCTGCAAGCTTATCACCCTTGCTTACAATAACAACTGTAATAGTATCCTGCTGTTCCATCTCTCCTGGAACATCAAGAAGCTCTCTTAATCTGATAAGAGGTATTACGCTTCCTCTTAAATGGATAACTTCCTTAGCATGTACATACTTAATCTCACTTACTGGAATATCCTCGATTGTCTGGATTGAGCCAAGAGATATAGCAAACTTCTCATCTCCAAGCTTAACCATAAGAGCCTGTATAATAGCAAGTGTAAGTGGAAGTCTGATTATGAATGTACTTCCCTCTCCGTATACTGACTTAACTTCAACATCACCACCAAGAGCTTCAATCTTAGACTTAACAACATCAAGTCCAACACCTCGGCCTGATACATCTGTAACCTTATCTGCTGTTGAGAAGCTTGGTCTGAATAACAGACTAATAATCTCATCCTCTGTCATAACAGCAGCCTGATCTTCTGTAATAGTCCCCTTCTCTATAGCCTTGCTCTTAACCTTCTGTACATCGATACCATTACCATCATCCTTAACCTCGATAACAACATTGTTACCATCCTGATATGCGTTAAGGAAAATAGAACCTGTTGGGTTCTTGCCTCTCTCAGCTCTTACTTCAGCACTCTCAATACCGTGGTCTGCTGAATTTCTTAAGAGGTGCATTAATGGGTCACCAATCTCATCGATAACTGTTCTATCAAGCTCTGTCTCCTCACCTGACATATACAGTTCCATTGGCTTGCCGAGCTTTTTGTTAAGATCTCTTATCATTCTTGGGAACTTACTAACAACGCTCTCAATTGGCATCATTCGAACCTTCATAACTGACTCATGAAGGTTAGTTGTTACTCTCTCAAGGTACTCTATCTGCTCATTGAAGTTCTGGTTAACTGCTGTCTCGCCATCCTCATTAGCTGCGCTGGCTGACACAAGACCATTCTTAGCAATGATAAGCTCGCTGACAAGGTTCATAAGGACATCAAGTTTCTCGATATCTACCCTTACTGTATGTCCAACTGGCTTTGACTTGCCTGCTGCTGGCTGCTGCTTACCGCCTGCCTGCTGTGCTGCTGGCTTAGTCTCCTTGCTTTCTTTTACTTCCTTCTTAGCCTCTTCATGTTGCTGTTCTGGCTTAGCTTCCTCTTCTGGAGCTTCTGCTGTCTCATCCTCTGGATATGGAGTTGTAATCTCCTCACCTACAGCATCCTTTATCTCTGATACATTCTTGATAATCTTAGTAATATCTGCAAAGCTCTCTGAAGATATAACAACAATGCTGAAATCAAAATCAAACTTCTCATCTTCAATATCCTGAACTGAAGGCTCTGACTTGATAATATCACAATGTCCCTCAAGGTTCTTGAATACAAGGAATGCTCTTGCTGCTTTAAGGATACAGTTCTCGTCTACACTTACTTTAATCATGTATACATGAAGATTCTTCTTTAAAGCTTCGTTAACTGCGTTCTTCTCAAAATCAGCGAGAACAATTTCATTATACTTGCTTGTATCTGCTGATGGTGCTGCTGTCTCAGCGGCTGCTGCTTCTGCCTTAGGAACTGGAGCTGCTTCCTGCTGTCCACCATCGCCATTAATAAAGCTGTTAAGTGCTTTGATTATTGGCTCATTATCATTAGTTCCTTCATCCTGATTCTGCTGTATATTAGTAACATATTCCTCAAGTGCATCAAGACACTGGAAAAGGCAGTCTACCATATCAGCAGTAACCTTGATATTGCCATTACGAACTTCTGAGAATACATTCTCCATATCATGAGTAAGATTCTGCATTCTCTTATATCCCATTGTACCAGCCATACCCTTTAAAGAGTGAGCTGCACGGAAAATCTCATTGATTGTATCAGTGTTTTCTGGTTCTTTCTCCAGAATCATTAACTGATCGCTAAGATTCTGTAAATGTTCATTTGATTCGTCGATAAAAATCTCTAGATACTGGCTAACATCCATTTTAAGATACCCCCACGTTCTTTGTAATCATTTCTGCGACCTGTCCAACTGGGACCACTTCGTCAACCAGTCCGGTCTGTGCTATTGCTTTTGGCATTCCATAGACAACACATGTATCTTCATCCTGTGCAATAACATGTATTTTCTTGTTCTGGGCAGCCAGCCCAGATATTCCTTTAGTTCCATCTGCTCCCATGCCTGTTAAAACTACGCATGTAATTTCATCAAAACTGCACTTTTCTAATGACTGGAACATTATATTGGCACAAGGTCTTAAGCCTTCCACTGCTGGTTCGTCACTAAGCTTAATCTCATAACCGGCAGATGCCTTTACAATTCTTAAATGCTTTCCACCCGGAGCTATGTATACATTACCTTTAGTAAGTACATCTCCATCTTGGGCTTCTTTAACATTGACCTCACTCATCTCATTAAGTCTTAATGCGAGTGATGCTGTAAATCCTGCTGGCATGTGCTGCACAATTACCATTGGTGCATCAAGATTGCCTGGTAACAATGGTACAACCTTCTGAAGCGTCTTAGGACCACCTGTTGAACAAGCAAGAGCTACAAGCTTGTTCTTACCACGCTTAATTCCACTAAACTTGGCTGGTTCAACTTTTTTTGTTACAGTATTCATCTGTTGCGTCTTACGCCTGAATTCCAATGAAGAACTGCTTACGCCGCTTACTGGTGTGGAAGTCTTTCCAATTGTGACTTCCCTTCTAGGTCTGGTGCCTATAGATGTGCGTGATACAGCAGGCTGAGGTGCTGACGTTCTGGAAGCTGTCGCCACATCAAGCATCTCTTTAATTCTGTTACGGAACACCTCACCTTTAGTTTCAAGGTAATTCTCTGGTTTCGTAACGAAATCAAATGCACCTAATTCCAAAGCCTTGATAGTTTCTCTGGCTCCTTCTTTGGCAACAGTACTTACTACTATGACAGTCTGCTCAATCCTGTTCTTCTGAAGCTTTTCAAGTAATTCAAGACCGTTCATCTTAGGCATGTTAATATCAAGAATAACTGCGCTATAAAGATTAGGATTAGAAACAATCATATCAAATCCTTCAAGTCCGTCCTTAGCAATGGCTTCGACCTCATACCCATCATCCGAATTAATTATATCAGAGATTACCCTTCTCATGAGTGCAGAGTCATCAATCACTAATATTTTTTTCGCCATTTAAAATCATCATCTCCCTCTGCTCTGATTTTTTCTTTGTTGTTCAAATATATATTTAACTATAACATCTCTTGTCTGAGGTGGAATATCCTTAAACTGAAGCCTGTTATCATAGTAATTCTCCATATTAGGAGATGCTATCGACATAACAACCCTTGCCATCAGCCCTATTTCCTTAACACCGACATTCATGTCTATAGAAAATTTGACATACACATAGTCATTCTTATCAAAATCTCTTCCAGAAAAAACTCTTAGTCCGCCGCCGCTGATATCAACAATAACTCCATTGACAATCTCGGCATCCGGATTATCATCAATCACATGGCTCGATGAATAATCAATTACCTCTGATACATTAAGAGGGCGCATATCTACCTGTATATTACATGGAAGCCTGAAATACTGTCTTCTCTGGAACTTTTTGAGTTCGCTGGTAAGTTCCAGTCTCATAAGGTAGAGATTTTTCTCCTTATATCTTGACTCAATAACTGCCATGCCCTTGTATATGCCCTTCTGTGTATAGAAGTAACATTCAAGCTGGCTTTCTACTTCCAGAGTCACCAGATGACCTTCATATATAGGCAAAGCCGCAATTATTGTATCATCATCAAAGTCTAAAATCTGGCTTACATATGTAGTCTTGTCTGTATCATGTCTTAAACTTCTTCTATTCTGTACGACAGTAAGTTCTATTTTATTACCGATATTAATTACTTTGCCTTCCATAATTTAACCATTCACTTTCCTTGAAAAAACTGTTTTGAAGAAATTCCTTACTCCTATATTATTATGAGGGGAAATCTCTTTATTTTCAAGAATATTAACAATATCTTCGTAACATCTTGCTGATGGCGAACCTGGATACATAAGAGTAACCGGTTTCTGATTCATCACTGACTTAGTGACATTATTATCAAACGGAACAGCGCCTAAATACTCAAGGTCAACATTAAGGAATCTTGTTGACACTGCACTGAGTTTGTCATACAATCCCTGTCCGTCTTTATCATTCTCCACTCTGTTAGCTATAAGCTTCACTCTTGTATTATCAGATTCAAAATCCTCATTCATGCTGAGTGCCTTTAACAGCGCATATGAGTCTGTTATCGATGCAGGTTCTGGTGTAGTCACAAGAATTATCTCAGGACTTGACACTAAAAATTCCATAACTGATGATGAAATTCCAGCTCCTGTATCTATTATGATGACATCTGCCATCTCTTCAAGCTCTGACAACTTGCTCACAAGTCTTTTAATCTGGTCCTTGTCAAGATTGACAAGTCTCGCTATTCCCGAACCGCCTGATATAAAGCCAACGCCCTCTGGCCCCGGCGTTATTATATCCTTCAGCTCTTTTCCTTTGAACATCATATCTCCAAGATTGTACTTAGGGATGATTCCGAACATAACCTCAATATTGGCAAGCCCGAAATCAGCATCAAATATAACAACCTTTTTTCCCTGACGCTGGAACTGTAATGCAAGATTAACAGACGTGTTAGATTTGCCAACTCCACCTTTTCCACTTGTCACAGCGATTATTCTGGAGTTATCAACTGCCTTCTGGTTCTGCATTTTTATTATATTTCTTAAGTTCTGCGCCTGATCCATCATGTGTTACCTCCAAGAAGCTGCTTTGCAAGTGACTGTTCGTTAATAAGTTCTATGTCATTAGGCACATTCTGTCCTGATGTTGTATATGATAAAGCTGCTCCTGTCAGCATCCTTATATTAAGAATATTGCCAAGTGCACATGTCTCATCGAGCTTTGTAAATATAATTGACCAGTCATCTATATCCTTATATCTCTCAGTTATATTGACAAGGTCTTTATATTTGGTTGTGATACTGAGTACAAGATAAACCTTGACGTCAAAGTTATCCTTCAATGCCTTAGTATTGGCTAACATATCTCCAAGCTCATCCATCTGATCCTCAGACTTATGTGAACGTCCGGCTGTATCAACCATTATAAGGTCATAATCCTTATATGTATTAACCGCCTCTTCAAGCTCATCTGCTGAATATATAACGCTTACCGGACTGTCTATGATTGATGCATATGTATTAAGCTGTTCAACAGCCGCTATCCTGTATGTATCAGATGTTATAAATGCAACCTTTGCCTGCTGTTCAAGCTTGAATCTTGATGCGACCTTGGCAATTGTTGTTGTCTTTCCAACGCCTGTAGGACCTACAAAGAATATAACCTTAGGCTTGTCACCTATCTCTATATCATCAGCCTCGCCAAGCTTTAATATTATCTTCTGGTATGCAGCAGCAAGAATACTGTCGATATTGGATTCCTTCTTAAGAGAACCCTCTATATCACTCATAATCTGGTCTGCATACTTCTCATCAACTTCATTATCAATAAGCTTCTTATATATAAGCTTGATGAATTTCATATTGGAATTCTCACGCTCACTCACTTTTTTCTGACCGGCGTTCTCCTGTGTGACCTCACTGCTGGCTGGTTTTTCTGCTTCTTTGGCAGCTTCCTTTGCCATCTGGCTCTGTAAAAGATTGTGAAGTGAATCCAGCTTCTGTTCAAGCACAGCAGAATTAGACTCTGCCGGAACAGAAATCTTTTCATCAGCTACAAGATTAACCTTGGAATTGCTCCTTGCATTAAGAGGACGTGATGGTGTAACCTGTGTGCCGACAACCATTTTAGATGCATCATCGCCCATAACCGGCTTTCTTTGGTTAATGCCATTCTTGAATTCTTCTTCCTCAAGTGCTGCTGTTATCTCAACGACATCCTTCTTAAACAGACGGAATACGCCTCTTTGCTGCAATGTCTTGACATTCAAAACAACTGCCTTATTACCAAGATCCTCCTGTGCTTTCTTAATAGCTTCCTCTTCTGTTGCTCCCTGATACTTCTTGACTATCATTTATGCTGTCACCATCCCTACTGATTGTAATTCAATATTTGATTCCACCTCATTATATGAAATCACAATAATATCTTTGAAGTAATCCTGTGCCATCTTTTTAAAATATAATCTTACTATTGGTGATGTTATAACAATAGGATTACGTCCCATGTCTTCCAGCTTCTTTAACTGCTCTGTAAGACTGGCTATAATCTTTTTAACTCTTTCAGGGTCAAGCGCAAGATATGAACCCTGCTCTGTATTCTTGACCGAATTCATAATTTCCTGTTCAATCGATGGATCAACAGTAACAACATTTGTCACTTCACCGACTGGGAAATACTTGCTTGAAATAGCTCTCTTCAATGCCTGTCTTACATATTCAGTCAGTATGTCAGGATCTCTTGTAACAGCTGCATGGTCTGCCAGTGTTTCAAATATTGTAACAAGATCCCTTATAGATATCCCTTCCTCTAAGAGATTCTGAAGTACCTTCTGTATCTCACCAACTCCCATAAGCTTAGGAACAAGCTCATCAATAAGAGTTGTATTGTTATCTTTAATATTATTAATAAGATTCTGCACATCCTGTCTTGTAAGAAGTTCTGCTATATGCTGTCTTATAACTTCTGTAAGATGTGTTGCTATAATTGATGGTGGATCAACAACCGTATATCCAAGCGATTCCGCCCTTTCTCTCTGGCTCTCTGTTATCCATATAGCCGGAAGATGAAAAGATGGTTCAAATGTAGGTATACCCGTTATCTCTTCTTCAACATATCCAGGATTCATAGCCATATAATGGTCGAAAAGTATCTCACCTTCACTGACCTG